>ERZ808259.100-NODE-100-length-57108-cov-9.272922_pt1 | contig 57108 bp, 46 predicted proteins | sample MGYA00521279_ERZ808259 | MGnify/ENA primary metagenome ERZ808259 (study PRJEB31516, sample SAMN03275586) | gut metagenome | biome: mammalia-associated habitat; material: feces | host: Papio cynocephalus | place: Kenya | collected 2012-07-27 ...
GTAACCAAAATTTCGGTAGGCTGCTCATTTTTTTTATTCTGCGGATTTTAGGTTAAGAACAAATTTTTTTATTTGGGCAAATCCTAAGTCGGTTGTCGTCGTGCAAAGCATTTGCTAAAATATAAACTTTCTTTGGTATAAAAAACAGCTGGTCAAGGAAGTGTTAGGACTCTTTGCGGCGTTTCCTCTTCTTTTTTCAATCAATACAGCTTGAACTAAAATATATTTAACAATAAATAACATGCAAAATGGCTATATGAACCATTATGAACTTGATTGGTTTCTAGATTTTGTTTACCTTTGTCGGCTGAATCTTGCATTGTGTTGTATTTCAGCGATACTATGTTTTGTGGGGTTCATACAAGTCAAAAGAATACTAGTAACAACTTAAATTGGTATATTATGATGGAAATTTTGCGATATTCAGCTGGAAGTGTAGCCTGGGGCTTCATTATAGGACTTCTTTGCCTCACCTTGTTCTTTGTCATGATTAAGGGATGGTGGAAAGATGCACGCTTCGGATGCTCTTCTTATCTGATAGGCTTCGTCTTGGGTATCCTGCTTATTTATCAATGTATCTTGATTTGTGGTTCTGTGGCCATTATTAAAGTTTCCAACCATAGTGAGCCAGTGTTGACTGAAATCGTAAACCAATATTCCGATAATGCAGAGAAAGTATTGACCCCAGAGGAGTCTGATAAAATCATCAAGGACTTTGCCTTGCGAAATCCTTTGGTGGCTCATTATATAGATGGTGGCGAATTCGAAGGCTATACAGCAAGGGAATTGCCTCATGCTATTATAGACGAGCTGAAGAATTATATGGGATGGTTTATTTTCCGAAGAGTATTGTGGAGCTTGGGTCTTACCATACTCTCCGCTTTCTTGGTCATCAAGACAATTTCCAGAAAGTATGAGTCTCGCTCTCATGAACGGACGGATCGTTCACGTCAATCTGTGTCTCGTTCAGATCGTTCTCGAATTAGTACTCGTCGTAGGAGATGAGTGTGACGCTAAATAGACAAATAACTAAAATATCAATATTATGACTAAAAGTTTTTGCAACAGCAACCATATCTTGGTAGGATTGGGAGGCACTGGAGGTAAAATCCTTCGTGCGTTTAAGATGCGCATGTTTGAGGAGTTTCCAACCCAGGAAGAGAGAGGTAAGCAACCTGTGGCATTATTGTATGTAGATTCCACAGACGAGATGATGCCTAAGGACGGAAAGGCTCGTGCGGATTTCCGTGTGATGGGGCAGGATGCCTCTTTTACTAACAATGAATTTCTGAACATCAAGGCCGTAGATGTAGAACACATCTTGGATCATATAGACAACTTTCCTTCGGTAAAAGGTATCGTAGATAATGTGGCGGCCGTGAAGAGTGCCATAGGCTCTTTGGGACAGGCTGCAGGACAGAAACGTCGTGCTGGTCGCTTGCTCTTTGCTGCAAATGCTGTGGGTTATGTCAACTGCCTGAAAGATGCCAATGCCAGATGCGAGCAAGTTTCCGGACAGTCGGGCAAGCTGAATATTCATATTTTCGCAGGTCTTGCAGGTGGTACGGGTTCTGGTTCTATCGTTGATGTAGTCTTGCAGTCAAGAAAGGCATTCCCTGATGCTAAGATTTCTGTCTATGCGATGATTCCTGAGATGAACTTGCCGAAGGCGGACATGGACCAAGGTCGCTATTATCAGAATGGATATGCTGCGATGGCGGAGTTGAATGCCTTGCAGGTAGGCAGATGGACTCCACAAGATGTGACGGGTACAGGCAAGCTGAGCCTCTATAACGACCGTGTCAAGGGTGTTGCCGATGGCTTGACGGTCTATAGCAATGTCAATGAGAATGGCTTGACCATCAATTCTTTGCAAGAACTTCCTAAGATTGTCAGTGATTATCTTTTTGCTCGTATCTTCTTTGTCAATGAGGAAGACCAAGTGAATAGTGACATCATCCGTGCCTACAACTTTGAGAATATGGATGATTTCGCCTTGGAGTTTGATGAGACATCTGTCCCTGCCATCGATGGCAAACTGTTGGTGGCTCGTACCAAGAAGATTAACTCATTCGGTATCAAGCGTGTCATTTATCCAGAGCTTCGCGTGCTGAAGCACATTACTTATACCATTGGTGAGAAGGTGCTTTATCAGTTCAAGTACAACAACTGGCGTGAGAATCAAGGCTATGTCGATGAAGAGAAAAACAAGGACTATCGTCGTGAATATCTCAGTAAGGAGAACCTTGCTGTATGGATGCTTGATGAAGAACACTTGACTTTGGACAAGAAAATCTTGGAGAATGATACTGATTATCCTACGTTCAGAGACTATTGGCACGACAAGGCTATCGGTTACGCTGAGGATGCCAAGAAAACAAAAGATCCGCTGAATGAGTTGGATGACATATTGAATGAGTTCTTCACAAGCCATTTCCGTGAGGATGGTGTTGAGTCTTTCTATCAGGGTAAGGAACGTGTTATTCCGGAGATGGCTCGCGAGGTTCGTCACAAGATAGAGAAAGAACTCTTCGAGAAATGGAAACAAGGCGATGTCTCTATCGTGGAACTCCAGAAGGTTTCTAAGTTGATCTTGGAAAAGATGGATGAAATCCGTAAGAAGTTGGATGCAGACATCAATGAGGAAAAGGACAATTTCAAGGCTATTGATGATGAGCGTGCTGGCAACGTAGATGAGAAAAATCATCTTGGGGTGTTCCAGAAGATGGTTAAGAGTAATGATGTGTTTAATCGCCATAAGACCACTTTGGAGGATTTGTATGTCAGCAAGACTCGCTTGGTTGCTTTGGAATTTGCCAAGAAGCTTTCTGCAAAGCTCGCCATCGAGCTGGGTAAGATGGACACAGACATCTCTGCTTTTGGACAAAAAATCAATGATGCGATAGCTGAGACGGAAAAGTTGGTTGCCGCCCAGCGTAAGGTCAACAAAGGGCTTGAAGATATGAAGGGCGCAATCATCGAGGTGAGCGAGGAAGAGGCTATGGCCGACTTCGAGGTTGAGCTACGTACTGATAAGGTCGATATGCCGAATATTGCCCGAAACATTCGTGAGGCCATCTTGCCAGAAGGAGACTTCTATAATTTCGGACGATTGACGGATGACATCAGTATTGATGCCATCAAGGATGCTTTTGACATCAAGCTTTCCGAACTTGTCAAGATGAAGCATGACGAGAAGGCTGACAGCGAAAAGAAGGTTTTGGGATTGAATATCCTTACCCAGTTGCGCCAAAAACTGAAGACAGACGATGACATTAAGGCCTTTGCTACTAAGATAGTGAGCCAGAGTGGAGTCTATCTGAAGTTGGATAACAACCAGATAACACAGGCAATTCACAACAACGAAGGCAACTTGAGTCCGCAGAATCCTGCGAGCATCAATAAAAAAGCGATATTGATCTCTATTCCTTCACCTGATGACAACGAAAGCTTGAAGGGATTCGCCGACAAGTTGGAGAATGCTTTTAAGACTTCTATCAACCAGAGCATTGCCCGCACTACGATTACGGTCAACAGGAAGAGTCCTCGTAAGGACGAGCTATCTATCCTCACCGTGGGATATTGTTTCCCAATGCGTGCCATCGAGTGGATGAAACCATATAAGGAGCGTTACGAGACCTTCTTGCATACCACCAACCCTGTGACGAATGCAGCCAATGCCATCTTGCTCCATAGCGAGGGCGATGGCACACAGTTCCCTTCCTTGTTTATGGTAGAGAACTGGGCACAAGTGATCGCGGCGAAGGAAGCGAAGTCTGCACAGTCGCAGCAGGTAGCTCAGCCTGTTGCCGCCCAACCACAGCAGGCGGCTCAACCTGTCGCTGCTCAACCACAGCAAGCTCCTGTCTTTCCTCCACAAAATGGTGGGTCGCCATTACCTCCACCTATTCCTGGACAAGTCGAACTCAAACTCTATCTTGCCTTGGGAGGTCAGCAGTATGGACCATACAATATGGAACAGTGCAAGCAAATGGTGCAAGGTGGTCAGTTGACTCAGCAGACGATGGTTTGGAAAGAAGGCATGGCTGCATGGACACCTGCAAGTCAGGTAGCTGAATTGCAAACGTTGTTTGCTCCTCCTGCCATCCCAGGTATGCCACCATTGCCTCCAATGGGTGGTCCGACACCTCCACCCATGATGTAAGTCATATGTACGTGTATATTTAATCATGTATATATAATATAATGTATATAATATAATTAAGGTATAAATAAAAAAAAATCATATAGAAATGGCAACAAGTAGTAGAAATACACATCTTCAGTTCAGGTATGGTCAGTGCTTGAACGATGGATGTTCAAAGTGTAAGTCAAAAGAGATACAGGAGATTCCTGCACGTAAGGATTTTGTATGCCAGGAGTGTGGCAAGGAACTTCGAGAGGTTCAGCGCCCACTCACCTGGTGGGAGAAATATGGCAAGGCCACTTCTGCTGCCATAGCGGCGGTGGTCGTTATTGGTGGCGGTGTTGCATGGTTTGCTTCTTCTGGTTCAGAACCAGAGAAACCAGCCGAGGAAGTGGCAGCACCCGACTCGTCGGCTGTTACAGCATCTGACACAATTACAGCCCAGCCACAGGTCACTCCTCAGGCTGAGGAGAAAACCTCAGGGTCAGCCTCTCAGGCAGAGCCTGCTTCTCAGCAGGCTCCAGCACCATCTGCAGCGGCAGAGCCTGCAGCCAAGCCTGCGGCTCCTTCCTCCAAGCCAGTTTCAGCGTCTCAGTCCAATGGTGCTAACTTGAAGTGTGGCAAGTATGAAGGTCCGATGTCCGGTGGAAAGCCTAATGGCATCGGTGGTACAATTACCGTCACTCGTTCTTATAGCATTGACTTGAAGGATGGTAGCGGCAATAGTGTTTCTGTTGAGGCTGGTGACCGTATTTCCAACACCAAGTTTAAGAATGGCGTGCTCCAGCAAGGTCAGTTGATTCGCAGCAATGGCGAACGTAAGTTCTTGACAGGACTTTCAGAGCGACTCTAAAGCATATTTAATATGAAACAAGTATTCCATAAAGTAGGTTTGGGGCTGACAGTTTTGTTGGTCTTTCCTTTCGCATCTTTTGCAAAGAATCGTTATCAGTCGGACTTGTTGACCCAAATGGCGGAATCTTTGCAAATGAAAGCAATGTTGGATACGATGAGCAATGGCTCTTATATAGCGCGACAAGCATATAAGGGCCATCCTCTGAGTGTCATTATAAAAGATGGCGAGGTGGAGCATATCGGATATTCTATCTTTTCTGAGGAGATGCGTGCCGATATGCCTTCACCTGTATATAATTTCTTGGAGAGGTATGCGCTTCAAGCAGATTTGCCCATGAAGAGAATAAAGACGGTGGAACGCCAACTCTTCGAGGATGACGTGACTTTTACGGTAGGAAACATCTACAAGCTGTCTTCCATCTGGACGATGGACAATGTCTCTTTTTCTTTGGATAACCGACAAGATAAAATGTGTAGGGCTACATGGACTCAGAATGGCAAGACGTATTGCTCCCTTTGTTTTCCTGTGAGCTATAACCTTTACCATGGGACAGACCTTAAGGAAAACCAGCGCCATCTGCTGGATGATTTGCGGAGGGCAAGTGAAGTCAAGACAAGCGTTGGCAATTCTATTTCCAAGGATAAATTGACCAAACTTTTCGAGCCAAATTATTTTGTGCTCAAGGGAGATAGCTTTTATGTGGCTACCTTGAATAGCAACAACTATTATGTACAGGAAGGCAATGACCAGTACAAGTTGCTTTTCTCGGACAGACATCCCGTGGAAAGTTTTGCCAACCTGCTCACTACCAATAGTATAGACAATGATATACAGGCAAGTATCAAGTTGGTGATGTATGACTTTAAAAGCGAAATGATCAATGTACCGCTTGGAGTTTTCTTGCAATATTTTATGTCTAAGGGATGCAAGGCTTATTTTGGAATGATAGACAAGAAGAACGATACCTATACCGCAGAGTTGTTGATGCTGAAGCGTGATGAGGGATATGGACATGCCATCAAGTTGACGTTCAATACCGCTAATGTGACTTCCAAGAGTGGTTCTATAACGGGTCGTATGAATTGTTATATTCCAATATCCAAGGTCAAGTTCTTATTTGAAGAAAAGAAAAAATGATGATGAAAAAGATATATCGCATATTCGTGGCATTGATGCTCGTGTCAAGCTCGTTGCAGGCTCAGACCGTTACGTCCAAGAGTTTCAATGAAATCAAGCGTTCGAAGCAATATTTCTACTATGACATAACCATGGAAAAGGAAGAAGAGGCCAAGAACGCTGCCAACATCAACTTAGCCAAGCTGATCAATGATTATTGCGTTGAGAATTCCATAACGAATGTCAAGGTGAAGGATACGGACTTGAAGGATGTCCAGTATCTTAAGATGGATAAGAATGGTATGGTGAGGATTCTTGCCTACGTGGACAAAGCCGTATATATAGGAAAAACTGAGTCCGCCGATGCTCCTGTCAAGTCTGTAGATGAAAGCTCGGTAGGAGAAAAAAAGCCAAAGTCTGAAATCGTAGCAGTTGTCAAGGTGGAGCCAAAAGCGCAAAGTGTAATACTTCCTTCTGCGAATATCCCTTCTCCTGAGGCTGCTGGCCTTGTGGGCAATGCCGCAGCTTCCTCCTTGGTGAAGTGGCAACAAGATGTCTTGGAAGAACTCTTGCATATTTCTTCCGCTGAGAAATTGATGATGAGACTCTCTGAGTTGCAAAGTCAATACAAGGTGAAGAGATTTGGATTGAAGAATGATTGCAAGAATGAAAATGATAGCTTTTGGGTTGTCTATGACTCCAACAAGAATGTGGTTGCCATATTGGGACCTGGTGTCAGCGAACGCTATAATTTCAACAAGGGAATTAATGATAGCTTGGATACATATTGGTCGAAAGGAATGAATGCGATTTGGTTTCAATTATCAAAATGAATAGGATTATGAAGAAGATATTTTGTTTGTTGATAGGAGTTTTCGCCTTGACTTCGGCGTATGCACAGAAAGTTAGCTTCGAATTTTCTGATGGCATTGATGATGGTGCATTGAAAACTAAAATGGAAAATCAGATGTCATCCTTGTTGAGTGCCATCAATGAGGCAAATAAAGCCAATGCCGATGTCAATTTCTCTGGCATCGACATTACCGACGATGCTTCGGCAAGTTTGACGATGACTTGGGAGCAGGTGCATTTCTCTACAGAAGATGATGATATTGTCGATCATTGCATAAGCTTGCCTGGTAAGTCTGGGGGCTATCGTGTCCAGAATATCGGGGTGGATATGAACCCTAAGGCGGAGAGTGGCTATGAGGGTGAAAAACGCCGTGAGATTTACATCGACTTTGATAAAGCTGGCAAAATCGTGGATTTCAACTTCACTATCGGAATGAATATGTACACGGAGATATTGAAGAAGGGTGAAGAGTTGGGCGACTTGGACCGCCGTATGCAAATCATAGACTGGTGCGAGCATTTTGCCAAAGCTTATTGCGACAAGAACATGAAGTTCATGCAGACCATCTTTAGCGATGATGCTATTATCATTACAGGTAAAATGACCATGCAGAGAGTACACACAGATATGGGGATGAAGGACCAAGCCAAGGTGAGATATGTGCAGCAGACGAAGGCGCAATATCTGGCTAATCTTAGCAAGGTCTTTAACAGCAACAGCTATGTCAATGTGAAGTTTGAGGATTATACGGTGATTCGTCATGGTGCCAAGCCCAACTATTATGGTGTTACCTTGCGACAAAAATGGCATACTGCCAGATATAGTGACGAGGGTACTGTGTTCTTGATTTGGGATTTTACCAATGAGGATGCCCCTCGCATCTTGGTTCGTACTTGGCAGCCAACGACTGAAAAAGCTTTCAAGATGGGGGACTTTAAACTGCCTTGATTATGATGAGACGTGTTTTGTTTATATTGTATGCAGTCTTGTCTTATTGGTGTTCAGGACAGGCTCAGAGTGCCAAAGTCATGAGCTTTAGCTTGGATGCGTCCGACCTTACAGCCCAGCAGCGTAACGTAAGGGATCTCAACGGCGATATGTGTGCTTTGGTAAGGGTACAAATCGTCGATAGTAAAGTAAGCTTCGAGGGCGACATCATAGGCCAGCCTTTTAATAAGGTCAATGAGTACGAGGTATGGTTGGTGGATGGCAGCACATTCTTGAAGGTTTCGCCTTTGCATACTCGACCGTTGGTTGCTACATTCAGTGATTACGGTATCGAGGAAGTGAAGGGAGGACAAGTGTATGTGCTTGTCATTGATATGCCGACCAGGAGTGATGGAAATACAGGAAAGGCTTGGCTTACCGTGGAACTTCCTGTCAATGGAAAACTGCTTATTGACGGCAGGGAATATACGAGTCCTGCTGGTGGACTAGTCAAGGTGAATCTTCCCTACGGCAACTATAAGTATGTGATGTCCGCTCCTCATTATAGCACCTACCAAGGCGAGGTAAACCTGATTGGCGAACCGGTGTTCGTGTCCCGGAACAAACTTGTGCCTAAGGATGGACATGTCATCATTCTTTCCAACCCTGGTACTCATATCCTCGTCATGGGACAGGACAAGGGACGTATCGGTGGTATTTGGTTGCCGCCAAGCAAGACCAAGTATCGATTCAAAGCCATGCTCAATGGACAGGAAATGGAAAAGAAGGTAACGGTGACAGATGTTGAGCAAACATTGGATTTTCGTTTCTATGACGATATGATCCCAGCTCCTTCTAGCCAGACGAAGACCCCAGCGGTCATTCAGGGTGGTTCTGTAAGTCTTGATGCGTTGCTGAAACTTCAAAAGCATTGATGGCAGGGAAAATAGATAAATTTAGACAATAAGATTTGTTATAAATAAGATATGATATGAAGAAGAGATACATTACTATTGCTTTAGCTCTTTTGTGCAAATGTGCCTTGTGGGCACAGGAAGTGAAAGTGAAGAGTTTTGCTTTGGACCCAACAGATTTGACAGCCCAGCATGAAAATGTAAAGGATGCCAATGGTGATATATGTGCCTTGATAAAGGTTCAGATATTGGATGGAAAGGTAAAGTTTGAAGGCGATATTATTGGTCAGCCTAAGCATAGCCAGAATGAATATTATGTGTATGTAATCAATGGTACGCAGCGACTGAAGTTTTCGTCTGAAAATGCCATGCCTGCAGAGATAGAATTTGAAAAGTATGGTATAGATGAGGTCAAGGGCGGTAGCACTTATGTCTTGAAAATGCAGATGCCAGAGAAGGCTCCTGGTGCCACCTTCGAGGTCGGCATGCCTGATGTGACGATTGTAGTGGACGGAAAGTCGTACAAGAGTGATGCTACAGGTGGATTGGACTTGCCTTTGAACAAGGGCAAGCATACCTTTGCTGTAAGTATGAAAGGATACAAAAGTAGTCAAGGCTCGTTTGAGATAGACAATTTGCCTGTTATCAAGCAAATCGTAATGCTACGAGGTGATGGAATGGCAGAAAAAGGGTTGTTGACCATGACTTATCCGCTTAATGCGGAATTTTCTATCACTCCAATAAATGATGCTGCTCAACCTGTCAAGAAAAAAATAATGACGGGAGAGCAAATTGCTCTTAATGGAATGTATCAGATTAGTTTTGAGAAGAAAAAGTACAAATCTCAGACCATGGTTGTTTCTGTAGAGCCTGGAAAGGAGGTGAAAAGGGCGTTTGTCAATGTGGCCTTGGATGCGGACGACCGCTTGATAACCAATGATTTTAGCAAAGCCTTCAAAGAGTACAAGAAGTTGGCTGACAAGGGAGATGACTTGGCTCAATACAAAGTGGGTTGCTGTTATTATGACGGTAAAGGTACGATACCTAATTCTTCTTTAGCCTTAAGCTATTGGATGAAGGCAGCCAATCATGGCAATATGGACGCTTGCCGTAAGTTGGTTGCAGCCTCAAGCAATGAGCTAAGCAAGAAAGAATGGCTTATGAAACTTGCTGACAATGGAAATGTGAATGCCATGATTCAATTGGCATATTCTTCTACGGGTAATGCCAAAGTGCAATGGTTGCAAAAAGCAAGTGCTTTAGGAAGTCCTTTGGCTTATTTGGAGCTGGGGCAGATGTATTACGACGGTGAAGGTATCCTGCAAAACTATACCAGAGCTTATCGCTATTTTACTCTTGCTGCGGCTAATGATTATCCTAAGGCGAAAGAACGTATTCTCGATTATACATATTTCGGACTTGATAACCAGGAGGCTGACAAGAAGAAAGCGGTTGAAGGTTATGAAAAAATGGGTGGCAATCTCTCGGATGATGGTATCTACAAGGTAGGTATGTACTACTATGATGTGGCTCATGACATGGAAAAGGCCGACAGCTGGTTCAGTAGATTTAAGGATGTGCAGCTTAAAAATGTACATGTTTCTGGCAAGGCTCGTGACATATTTGAGCACATGGGTGATGAGTTTAAGAAAAAACAAGAATATAGCAAATCCATCTATTATTATCAACTTTGTACTTGTGAAAAATTGGCTTTGAAGAAGGCTGGTATTTTCCTCAAACTGGGGGAGGCGTTTCGCTTGGGTCGTTTTGTAAATACCAGTTATGACAAGGCTTTTTCTTATTACAAGAAAGCATGTGAGTTGAATGACAAGGATGGCTTTTGTTGGTTAGGATATTGCTATGAGAAGGGATATGGTACATCCAAGGATCTTGCAATGGCGGTACAGTTGTACCAAAAGGCTGACCAAATGGGCTCGTCATTGGCTTCTGGCTATCTTGGAACTATGTACGCCATGGGAAAAGGTGGCTTGCCGAAAAACATGGATAAAGCGGAATTCTTGTGGAAGAAAGCTGCGAATGCTGGTCAAATCTCAGCAGTTCGTAACTTGGTAAAACTCTATGAGAAAATTAAGAAAAATCAAACTGAGTTTCAGAAATGGAGCAAAAAGTTGGAGCAATTAGAGAAAAAATAGGCTTGTGCTGGAGGTATCGAATCATAACCTTTTTGCTTAGTTTACTTTCTTTGTTCATAGGAGGCAGTTTGTACTTGATGTACAGAAGCGATAGCTTGGTCATGTTTGGGTGGTGTAAAGCTCTAGGGATATACGACATGGTTCTTAACCTCCGTCCAAAGGAAAGCTTAGGTGGTTGGGTTGTGTATTCTTTGCCTGATGGTTTATGGCTATTTTCCTATATACTCTTGATGGGGTGTATTTGGAATTTTAATCTTAAACGAAGTTTCTATGCTTCCTTTCCATTGGCATTCATCGCCATAGGTTCTGAGTTGCTTCAAATACTGGGATGGGTTCCTGGGACCTTTGATGTTGTCGATTTGCTATGCTATTTGGCGGCATGCGGATTGGGACATGTATATCTTAAAAGTTTTAATCATTTAATTCAATAAAAGTATGAAGACAATATTAAAATCCTTCTTGAGTGTGATTTGCTTTGCTGTGTTCTTGATATTGGCAGGTGGCAGTGATGATAACTCTAACAAGTCTGGTGATAAGCCAAGAAAGGAACAACGCAAAAAGTCTATAGGACAAGATTCGACTTCTGTCCAACAGGAGTCAAGTGAAGAACCGCAGCAAGAAGAGGAGGTGGAGTTTTCAAATGATGGTGATGATCAGGGTACTCCTAGTGAGGAAAAGGAACCTGAATTCTCAAATGAGGAGGAATGATTTGTCAGGCATTTCATGCATTCGGTGAGCTTTCATACCCATAAATGAGGATTTTTGCCTTCAAGGGAACGATTTAACATATTTCCTTCTCTTAATTCGAAATAAAATTGTAACTTTGCAGTCCCGTTCCAATCATGAGGAGGCGGGACTGCATTTTTTGTATGTCCTAAGCATTGTTAGAATGAGGAATTCTTAGAATGAGGAAGGGGAAGTTAAGAATCAACTAGAATAATAGGTATGGCAAACAAAAAGGAGAAAATCGCTATCATCACAGGCATCGGTGCTGTCGTGGGCATCGGAATCGCATTCTTGGCAGCCGTGGGCTTTGGCAAGAAGAAAGGTGTGGCGTACCTCAAAATGTGCCATCGTAAGAAATAAAACCCAGTCGCAATTCTGCGATTGGGCTTTTTTGTTTCTGTCTGTCTGAAGTTATTTCGGTTTCGTCCCGAGGTGTTTCATCGGGAACGAACGTATTTGGAAGAGTGTGTATATACATTATCATATAATTATTAACTATAAAATATAAAGGAAAAAGATTATGAGAACAGAATGGAGAGGTTTCAAAGGAAACAAGTGGCAGACTGAGGTCAATCTTCGTGACTTCATTCAGAACAACTACACCAGCTATGACGGCGACGAGTCGTTCTTGGCAGAACCTACCCAAGCTACCGATACCCTCTGGGGTATGCTCAAGGAACTCCAGAAGCAGGAGCGTGCCAAGGGCGGTGTGCTCGACATGGAGACCGAGGTGGTTTCAGGATTGACAGCATACGGTGCTGCTTACATCGGCGAGGGCACCAAGGACTTGGAGAAGGTGGTGGGTCTTCAGACCGACAAGCCATTGAAGCGTGCTTTCATGCCATACGGTGGCATCAAGATGGCGGAACAGGCTTGCACCACATACGGCTATGAGCCTTCGGAGAAGCTCCACGAGATTTTCCACAAGTACTGCAAGACTCACAACGACGGCGTGTTCGATGCTTACACCCCAGAGATGAAGCACGTGCGCCACAACCATATCCTCACAGGTCTCCCTGACACTTATGGTCGTGGCCGTATCGTGGGCGACTATCGTCGTGTGGCTCTCTATGGTATCGACTTCCTCATCGCCGAGAAGCAGAAGGACTTGGCTGAGATGGGCGACCGTGAGATGATCGACGAGGTAATCCGCTTGCGTGAGGAGGTTGCCATGCAGATCAAGGCGCTCAAGGGCTTGAAGGAGATGGCTGCAAGCTATGGCTTCGACATCAGCCAGCCTGCTCAGAATGCTCGTGAGGCTGTACAATGGTTGTACTTCGGCTACCTTGGTGCAGTGAAAACTCAGAACGGTGCAGCTATGTCGGTAGGTCGTATCTCTACCTTCCTCGACATCTACTTCGAGCGTGACTTCAAGGAGGGTACTTTGACTGAGGCAGATGCACAGGAGCTCATCGACCACTTGGTGATGAAGTTCCGTATGGTGAAATTCGCCCGCATCCCTTCTTACAACCAACTCTTCTCCGGCGACCCTGTGTGGGCTACGCTTGAGGTCGGTGGTATGGGTCAGGACGGTCGCTCGATGGTGACCAAGAACGACTTCCGTTTCCTTCACACTTTGGAGAACATGGGTCCTTCGCCAGAGCCAAACCTCACCGTGCTCTATAGCTCTCGCTTGCCAAAGGCATTCAAGCACTATGCGGCTATGATTTCCGTGAAGACCAGTTCCATCCAGTACGAGAACGACGACGTGATGCGTCCTGTATGGGGTGATGACTATAGCATCTGCTGCTGCGTATCCGCTACACAGACCGGTAAGGAGATGCAGTTCTTCGGCGCTCGTGCCAACTTGGCAAAGTGCTTGACCTACGCTATCTCTGGCGGTGTTGATTCCAAGACTCGTGAGCAGTGCGGTCCTAAGTATCGTGCCATCGAGGGCGACGTAGTGACCTATGAGGAGTTCATGCCACGCTTCATGGATATGATGGACTGGCTCGCTTCTGTCTATGTGAAGACATTGAACTTGATTCACTACATGCACGACAAGTACTTCTACGAGGCAGAGGAGATGGCACTCATCGACACAGACGTGCGCCGTACTTTCGCAACAGGTATCGCAGGTTTCAGCCACGTAGTAGATTCTATTTCAGCCATCAAGTATGCCAAGGTGAATATCATCCGTGACGAGACCGGTTTCCCATTGAGCTTCAAGACTGAGGGCGACTTCCCACGTTATGGTAACGATGACGAGCGTGCAGACGAGATTGCTGTATGGTTGTTGAAGACCTTTATGTCTCTCATCAAGAAGTACCATACCTATCGTGACTCTGAGCCTACTACATCTATCTTGACCATCACATCTAATGTCGTATATGGTAAATATACCAGCAACATGCCTGATGGTCGTCCTGCTGGTGCTCCTTTGGCTCCAGGTGCCAACCCATCCTATGGTGCAGAGAAGAATGGCTTGTTGGCTTCCTTGAACTCTGTGGCTAAGTTGCCTTACGAGTATGCGCTCGATGGTATCTCCAATACACAGACCATCAGTCCGGGTGCCCTCGGTCACGATGACGAGGAGCGTGCGCAGACCTTGGTAGGCGTGATGGACGGTTATTTCAACCAGGGTGCTCACCACTTGAATGTGAATGTCTTCGGCGTAGAGAAGCTCAAGGATGCGATGGAGCATCCGGAGAAGGAAGAGTACCAGAACTTCACCATCCGTGTCAGTGGCTACGCTGTGAAGTTCATCGACTTGACACGTGAGCAGCAGCTCGATGTCATCGCTCGTCAGGCTCACGAGAGACTGTAAGATAAATGAAGAATGAAGAGGGAAGAGAGTGAAGAATTCTCTTGCCTCTTCCCTTACAATAAATATTGCCCGCTAGATTCTTCGATGAGAGATGTTTAGCGGGCGATTTTTGTTTATTTAACTGCCAAATAGAACAAGGTATAAAAGAAAGGAACTGAAACAATGATAGTAGGTTTAATAGTATTTTTTGCATTTATTTTCTTTTTGTTGTTAGGAGTTTCCTATTATGCAGACCATTTGCAGCGAAAGAATAAGACAGCATGAAAGGATTCATACACAGCATAGAGAGCTTCGGTTCGGTAGATGGACCGGGCATTCGTTTTCTGATATTTTTGCAGGGCTGTCCGATGCGTTGCCAGTTCTGCCATAACCCAGACTCGTGGAAGGTTGGGGTAGGTGAGGAATGGACAGCCGCAGACCTGCTCGACAAGGCGGAAAGATTCCGAAGTTATTGGGGCGACAAGGGTGGCATCACCGTGAGTGGTGGCGAGGCGTTGCTGCAAATCGACTTCTTGGTAGAACTCTTTGAGGAGGCACATCGTCGTGGCATCAACACGTGTCTTGATACCTCGGCTCAACTCTTCACACGCAATGGAATCTTCTTCGAGAAGTTTGAGCGACTGATGAAGGTTACTGATACCATCCTCCTTGACATCAAGCACATCGACGACGAGGAGCATCGCAAGCTCACCCGACATTCCAACAAGAATATCCTCGATTGCGCCCATTATCTCAGCGACATCCGCAAGCCTGTGTGGATTCGCCATGTCTTGATACCTGGTATCACCGACAAGGACGAATGTCTCATGCGGCTGAGGGATTTCTTGAAGACGCTCAACAACATAGAGCGCATCGACGTACTACCTTATCATACGATGGGAATCTACAAGTATGAGAAATTAGGGATAGACTATCCGTTGAAGGATGTCAATCCGCCATCGGCTGAGAGAGTGGAGAATGCCAAGAGAATCTTAGGAGAGGCATTGAATTGTTAGTATTAAAGACTTGCAGGTTTTTCTTATCCTGCTCAAAGTTTCTGGTGTTAGGATATAAGATACATTTTCAGCTTTCGCAAGTCTTTTTTCAGAAAAATATCAAAGGGGTGCAACTTTTGTTGTGCCCCTTTCGTCTAATCAGCAAATAAACGCTTATAACGTTAAAGTTTGGAAGAAAATAATAAGAATTAAAGTCTATGGGAAAAATGAAAATGCAAATAGGAAGAATGTTTGCCCTTGTGACAATTTCAGTCGCTACCATGGGTATGACGAGCGCCTGCTCCAGTGGTATGGCTGGTGGTACGAATGTTGTTGGCGGTACGGTCGATTTCTCGCAAGGCGACCTGACCGAGAAGCCTTTCACCAAGATAGAGGTGGAGACGGTGGCGGATGTCTATTACACACAGAACGATGGCGACAAGCAGAGCGTGCGCTTCGACTACTCGCAAATCAAGGACGAGAAAACGAGGCAGCAATTCAAGGAGAAAGTCGTGGCTGTGTATCGCGAAGGAAAGTTGGTCATCGGGCTGAAAGGTAAGATTACAGGCTCCAGCAGGCTCAACAAGGGGCAGCGCCTCCGTGTGTATATCACCTCTCCTGACTTGTTGAAAGTAACCTTGGAAGGTGTCGGCTCCTTCAATGCGGATGCCATCAACTCTGATGTCTTCGATATAGACAACGAGGGTGTAGGCAATGTCACCATCAAGAACTTGCTTGCCAACAAGGTAGGCATCGACAATGAGGGTGTAGGCAGTGTGAGCATCGGTAGCTTGCAGTCTGACCATGTCAACATCGACAACGAGGGCGTAGGCAATGTAAAGATAGCCCAGTTCAAGGGTGGACAGTTGAAGATAGACAATGAGGGCGTTGGAAAGGTAGAGGCTCAGGTCGATTGCCAGTCCATCCATGCTACTTTGGAAGGAGTAGGCAACATCCGTCTGTCGGGTGTCACTCGTCATTTCGTGAAGACGAAGGAAGGTGTCGGTTCCTTCAAGGATTCTGACTTGAAAGTATTGGAATAAAACTCTCTTTCGGATGTAGGTATATTTCCTTATTAGTTTCTATTATACAAAAAGCCAGCGAGGATTTTGTCCTTGCTGGCTTTTGTTGTAATGATGAATACTTGCTTCATTTTAGAAGTCCCACTTCACACCGAGGCAAGGGCGGCACATGAAACCTGCGTTGGAGCCAAAGTTGTTGCTGATCTCAACCTCGCCACCAATGCTGAGATTCTCGACACCGAAGTGCTGGCCTACGTTGTACCAAAGCTGAGGTTCTGTCGTGAATACTGTATGCTCGTCTTTGTAGATGACATTTCCAGCCTCGTCTATCTTCGGATTGCCCTTGCTATCGAGGAAGGAAGAATGGTTCTCCCACCAAAAATCTGCGAAACCGTCAAACTTCAAGCCCTTCACGCCAAAGATGTCATTGCAAGTCCATACAGCGGTAAACTGCATCGGCACGTTCTGGTGTGTCTGACGGATAGTCTTGTAGAGGGCCTGGAGAGTCAAGGTGTTCTTGAAGCTCTTGTCGTGCATGAAGTACTCGACACCGAAGAGCCAGGCATTGTTGATAGGATAGTTCTTGGTGATACCGCCATTGTACTCGGCGTGGAGGCTCCAGTTTTTCAGCTTGGAGTTCTGCCAGAAGTTGAAGGCACGTGAAATCTCCGTATAGGTTCCACCTTGTGACACATTCTTGCTTCCTACTACCATCTTGTCGTAGTTGAAGTCGTGATCGACGAAGAAATAGGTGCTACCCCATTTGTCTTGCTTGAACATCTCAAGGGTGAGGGTTGCGTACTTGCGGTCTGAACCAAAATCGTACAGGAGTTGTGCGTTGGTCTGTGCCTTGGCGAAAGTGCTTGCCAATGAGGCGGCAATCATCAAAAATAATGTTTTCATTTCGTTTTGTTTGTGTTATATCAATTAAAATCTTATTTTTCTTTCTTTTCTTATGCAAAGGTATGAATATTCTTTAATATAGCAAAGTTGTATAGCTAAAATTTGGCGGATTTGCAGAAAATCATTACTTTTGTAGCCTGAATGAGCGATATATTGTCGCAATAATACCTAATAATGAGAAAAATGGATAAGGAAATATTTGATAAAGCAACGAGTTTGATGACTGCTCGCAACTATGTGGAAATCGTCGCCATGATGACTGAGGAACTTTGTCTTGTGGAAAATGAGGTAGAGGAGTTTCAAGTGCGTATGTGGAGAACGAACGCATTTTTGCGTATGCTAGATGATGCCCAGGCAGTGGAAGACGTACGATGGATGATGGATCACATCGAGGTGGCAAGCAAAGCTTTGAAGCATTTTGGCCAGGAGGACGAGAAGCATTTGAAAGAGGAATGTTATTATATCCTTGCCAGGGATGAACATAGGCATAAGAAATATGACGAAGCCATCCTATATTATAATAAGGTGGTGGAGCTCAATCCGCATTTGGCTGTGGCTTACCAGGGGCGTGGAGCTGCTTACTATGCCAAGGGTGACATGGCGAAAGCCCAGGAGGACTTGATGGACTACCTTCGTGAGAATCCCAAAGCGGCGGAGCAACTGAATGGCAACTTCGAGGCGGATGGCAAGGAAGGATGTCATTGATAAATATGTGGTTTTATAGCTGTATAGTGTCTTTTGATGATAAAAATCAGCCGAAAAGCTGGGAAAATACAAAAAATATAAGCAAAAGTGAGAAAAAACTATCAAATTGTTTGGTAGTGTCAGAAAAAAACACTACTTTTGCAGTCAATAAATAACAACAATTAGTAACACAACAATAAAACGACAAGAATATGAAGTTTAACGCGTACTATTTTAGCTTTTACTTTTACTTTGCAAGCAATTGTGAAGCGGGAAGTTGCGTGTAAATTTCAACTTAGGATATAAGATTTAGAAATCTATCGAAACGGTCCCGCTCAGTATTGAGTAGGACCGTTTTTCGTAAGAGGGCTTCCTCGCAAGCTGTCATCCTGGGACATTCTAACTAATAAAAGAATAAAGAGGCAAAATGAAGAGAATAGCAATACAAGGAGAGTTGGGGTCTTTCCACGATATCACTGCCCATCAATATTTCGAGGGCGAGCAAATCGAGTTGATCTGTTGCGCTACTTTCGAAGAGGTCTTCGAGAACATCAAGCGAGACCCTACCGTCATTGGTATCACCGCCATCGAGAATACCATCGCGGGCAGTTTGCTCCACAACTACGAGTTGCTTCGTCAAAGTGGAACAACCGTGGTGGGTGAGCACAGGCTCCACATCGAGCATAGCATCTGTTGCTTGCCGGAGGATGACTGGAGTACCCTTCAGGAAGTTCATTCTCACCCCGTGGCGTTGATGCAGTGCGGCAAGTTCCTCGCCAATCATCCCGACCTCAAGGCTGTAGAGGCAGAGGATACCGCAGGCTCGGCTGCCTATATCGCCAAACATCAGGTACGTGGCTGGGCTGCCATCTGCTCTTCGTATGCCGCCAAGATGTATGGCATGAAGGTGTTGCAGGAAGGCATTCACGACAATCCGCACAACTATACTCGATTCCTCGTGGTTTGCAATCCGCAGAAGGCCGCTCTTCTTCGTCCGATTGAGAAGGCCAACAAGGCGAGCATCGTCTTCAGTCTTTCCCACGACAAGGGGTCGCTGTCGAAAGTCCTCACCATCCTGAGTTTCTACGACATCAACTTGACGAAGATTCAGTCACTGCCCATCGTAGGACATGAATGGGAATATCTCTTCTACGTCGATTTGACGTTCGACAACCTCACTCGATACCGTCAGAGCATAGATGCCATCACGCCGCTCGTGAAGAAAATCAAGGTCTTGGGCGAGTACGAGGAGAAAGAATGAATCAAGTGAAGAGTGAAGAACGAAGAGTGAAGAATTTTCTTGCTCAGAAGGCGCAAGCCTAACTAAACATTAAACATTAAAAATAAAACATTAGATAAAATGATAACGCCAGCTAATAGAGTAACGGAAATACAGGAGTACTACTTCAGCCGCAAGCTGAAGGAAGTGGCTAAGCTTAATGCCGAGGGCATGGACATCATCAGCCTTGCCATCGGAAGTCCAGACATGCCGCCTTCTAAGCAGACTATCGACAAGCTCTGCGAGGTAGCCAATGATCCAAACGCACATGGGTATCAGCCTACGGTGGGCATACCCGAGTTGCGCAAGGCTATGGCTGGATTTTACAAGAGATGGTACAATGTGGATTTGGACTGGGCGACGGAGATTCAACCGCTCATCGGTAGCAAGGAGGGTATCCTCCATGTGACCCTCGCCTTCTGCAACCCAGGCGACGAGGTCCTGATTCCTAATCCTGGCTATCCTACCTACACTGCCATCAACAAGATTCTTGGCACCAAGATTACCTATTACGACTTGCGTGAGGACAACGGATGGCAACCGGACTTCGAGGCTTTGGAGAAAATGGATTTGAGCCATGTGAAATTGATGTGGACCAATTATCCTAACATGCCTACAGGTGGAGTGGCGAAGATGGAAACCTATGAGCGCCTCGTGGAGTTCGCCAAGAAACATGACATCGTCATCGTCAACGACAACCCTTATTCGCTCATCCTCAACGAGCATCCGATGAGCATCATGCAAGTGCCGGGTGCGAAGGACTGCTGCATCGAGTTCAACTCCATGAGCAAGAGCCACAATATGCCAGGTTGGCGTGTGGCGATGATTTCGAGCAACAAGACTTTTATCTCTTGGATATTGAAGGTGAAGTCGAACATCGACAATGGCTCGTTCCGTGGCATCCAACTCGCCGCAGCCGAGGCCATGCTCAACAACTCCGACGAGTGGCATCGTGAGAACAACATCGTGAACTATCGCCGTCGCCGTGACATCGCCGAGGAAATCATGAAAGTGCTCGGCTGTACCTTCGACCCTAAGCAGGTGGGTATGTTCCTTTGGGGCAAGATACCAGAGAAGTACGCCGATGTAGAGGATTTGACCGAGAAGGTGCTGCATGAGGCACGTGTGTTCATCACTCCAGGTTTCATCTTCGGAAGCAATGGCAAGCGATACATCCGTATCAGCCTTTGCGCCAAGGACGAGAAGATGAAGGAGGCCTTGGAGAGAATCAAGAAAGTGTTTGAAAAGTAAAAAAGTAAAAAGGTAAAAAAGTAAAAAGATACCTTTCGCCGAGATATTTATTTAAGAAAGTAAAAACATAAAAATATACGACTATGGAATTAGAATTAGAACCATTGAATTTTCCTAGTGATCAGGAACGCCCTTGTGTCATCGCTGGCCCTTGTTCAGCAGAGACCGAAGAGCAGGTGATGAAAACCGCCAAGGAATTGGCTGCCAAAGGTTGCCACATGTTTAGAGCGGGTGTTTGGAAGCCACGTACCAAACCGGGTGGCTTCGAGGGAAATGGCGAGGCTGCCCTGCCTTGGATGAAGCAGGTGAAGGAGGAGACGGGTATGTTGACCGCTACCGAGGTGGCAACTCCTGAGCACGTTGAGCTCGCCTTGAAATATGGTATCGACATTCTTTGGGTCGGTGCTCGTACCTCTGCCAACCCATTCGCTATGCAGGCTTTGGCTGATAGCTTGAAGGGTGTGGATGTTCCTGTGTTGGTCAAGAACCCAGTTAACCCTGACTTGGAACTTTGGATTGGTGCTCTCCAGCGCATCAACCAGGCCGGCATCAAGAAGCTCGGTGCTATCCATCGTGGCTTCTCTAGTTTCGACAAGAAGATTTACCGCAACCTTCCTATGTGGCAGATTCCTATCGAGTTGCATCGCCGCATTCCACAGTTGCCTATCATCTGTGACCCAAGCCACATCGGTGGTCGTCGAGACTTGATCGCTCCTCTCTGTCAGCAGGCTATGGATTTGGGCTTCGATGGCTTGATCGTGGAGAGCCACTGTTCTCCAGACGATGCATGGAGTGATGCCAAGCAGCAGGTTACTCCAGAGGTACTCGACTACATCTTGAGCCTCCTCGTGGTACGCGACGAGCATTACTCTACCGAGGGCTTGCATCAGTTGCGTGGTCAGATAGACGAGTGCGACAACCAGTTGATGGACCTCCTTGCCAAGCGTATGCGCATCTGCCGTGAAATCGGTACTTACAAGAAGGAGCACAACATGACTATCGTCCAGACCAACCGCTACAACGAGATTCTCGACAAGCGTGGCGCACAGGCTGCCCTTTGTGGCATGAGCCCTGAGTTCGCTGCCCAGATATTCGAGCACATCCATGAGGAAAGTGTTCGCCAGCAGTTGGAAATCTTGAACCAGAAGTAGGATTAAGTGAAGAGAGAAGAACGAAGAGTGAAGAATTCATGTGCATTTATGCTTGAGTTTTTCGTTTGATGGGTTGTATAACTATTGAATTCTTCGTTCTTCACTCTTCGTTCTTCACTAAAAAATATGAGAATTTTGATAATGGGAGCAGGTAAGATGGGAAGTTTCTTCATCGACCTGCTCAGCTTCGACCATGAGGTGGCGGTATATGAGAAGGATGCCAAGCGATTGCGCTTTACATATAACTGCTATCGCTTCACCAAGATGGAGGAGATCGAGATGTTCCGCCCAGAGTTGGTGATCAATGCGGTGACGGTGAAATACACATTGCCTGCTTTTGAGGAAGTGCTGCCTCACTTGTCAAAGGACTGCATCATCAGTGATATTGCGTCTGTGAAGACTGGCTTGCAGGAATTCTACGAGAAGAGTGGGTTCCGTTATGTCAGCACTCACCCGATGTTCGGTCCTACGTTTGCCAACCTCAACCAACTCTCCGAGGAGAACGCCGTCATCATCAAGGAGGGCGACTACATGGGCAAGATATTCTTCAAGGACTTGTACCAGAAGTTAGGTTTGAGTCTTCACGAATATACCTTCGACGAGCACGACCAGACAGTGGCTTACTCCCTGAGTATTCCATTCGTAAGTACTTTTGCCTTTGCGGCGGTGATGAAGCATCAGGATGCACCGGGTACTACATTCAAGCGCCACATGCAGATAGCCAAGGGCGTGCTCAACGAGGATGATTACCTCTTGCAGGAAATCCTCTTCAATCCTTACACGTCGGGGCAGGTGTCGCAGATACGTGAGGAACTCGCCGAACTTATCGACATCATCGACCACAAGGATTCCCATCGCATGAAACTTTTCTTGACCAAGATTCGCAATCATGTGAAGGAGGACATTCAGATAGACAAGTAACTCCGTCAAAATAATGGAGGAGCATCGTCCGTTCTTATGTGGCGGTGTTAATTTCTGGAGATCAAGAATATAGGAGTGTAGGTTCGAGAACATAGGTTTTCGAGTAAGATAAGTTAGTTTCGTAAGTGCAATAAGCTACTTTCGTAAGTACGGAATCATAGCTTCGTAAGTGTGCCGACTAGGCTCAGCAGGTCTGCTGAGCCTAGTCGGCACGTTTGTTGAGCATAGTCAGCAAACCTGCTGACTATGCTCAACAAACGTTTTCTGTGTACAAAACCAAGCCTTAGTGTAGTACGTTTGTTTCCTCTGTAGTAGTACGATGATGCACGTCTTGGTAGTACGATAGCGATTTGTTGATTCTACGATTGCAGTTTCTTAGTCGTACGAATAGCCTCTTGAAAGTCGTACGAGTGCAAGAGGAATGACGTACAGCATCGTTTTGTATTTCCTTTTCTTCCGTCCGGTTATTTGGCAGTTTATGTAAACTTGCTGTAAAGTTACGATTATTATTTGAAATATGCAATGTTTTGGGCAGTATTTTGTCCATACGTAGATGGCGATTCTTGTGCGTATTATACAAAAAGTAATGAAAATGTCGGAAAATCGTGATTTTTGAAAGAAAAAAACGATTTTATATTTTGTATTGTCTTCGATTTACAGTAACTTTGCACCCGCAAACTACAATATAGATAGAAATCGTGGTGGTTCTAACAAAAAATAATAAGGAATAGATTATGAGTGAACAGATTGAACAACAGAATAGCGTGGCAGGACAGAATGCCGCTGAACAAGTGGCTGGTTTCCAAGTGGTGAACGAGGGCTTTACGACTCGTGAGGCAATCGAGGAAGCCAAGCGCTGTCTGCATTGCAAGATACCTCAGTGCAAGAAGGGATGTCCTATCGAGAATGACATTCCTGACTTTGTGCATGAACTTTCCATGGGCAACATGGGAGCAGCCATGTCTATCATCAATGCCAAGAGTAATCTGCCGGCTATCTGCGGACGTGTTTGTCCTCACGAGAAACAGTGTCAGGGACATTGTGTCTTGGGCAAGAAAGGCAAGCCTGTGCAGATAGGTAAGCTAGAGCAGTTTATCGCAGACTTCGATACCAAGATGAAACTTTCTCGTGAGAAACTTCCTCAGAAAACTCGTGGGCGTGTAGCTGTCATCGGTTCGGGACCTGCAGGATTGACCGTGGCAGGTGATTTGGCTCGCCAAGGTTTCAATGTCACCATCTTCGAGGGACAGGCAGAGCCTGGTGGTGTCTTGATGTATGGTATTCCTGAGTATCGACTTCCTAAGAGTGTGGTTCGAGATGAAGTGAGCAAGATAGAGGCACTCGGTGTACAGTTTATCACCAACTGCATGGTGGGTGAGAACAATGTCACCATCGACAGCCTTTTCCGTGCTGGCTACGATGCCATTTTCATGGGTACGGGTACCAGTGTGCCACAGAATATGGATTCTACCCCTGGTAGTAAGTTGCATGGCGTGAGCCAAAGTACCTACTTCCTGCATAATGTAAATGCTTACAATGAGGGAGCTTTGACACGTGAAATGGTGCCATTGAGAGATGGTGAAAAGGTAGGTGTCATTGGTGGTGGTAATGTCGCCATGGATGCCGCTCGTACAGCTATCCGTCTCGGAGCTGATGTCACTGTGCTTTATCGCAAGACTCAAGAAGAGATGCCTGCTATCCAAAGTGAATATGAGGAGGCAGTGAAGGAAGGCGTGAAGTTTGAGTGGAAGACTACCGTCGAGGCTTTCTTGAAAGGCAAGAATGGCCGCTTGGGTAGTTGTGTGCTGAACACTCCAGAGGGCGAAAGAGTGGAGAAGTTTGACAGAATCTATCTCGCCATCGGCTCCCGTCCTGCCAACCGCATCGTCTCTACCACCGCTGGTATCGAGGTGGATGAGAAAGGCTATGTGAAAGTGGTGGAGCGTCCGTATGGCATGACTACTCGTCGAGGTGTGTTCGCCGGTGGTGATGTGGTTCATCGTCCTCAGACCGTGGTCTTGGCGATGAAAGCTGCCAAGGAGGTGGCCCAGGGCATCGCACAGTATGTGGATGCCATCAAGTTGCTCGAAGAAGCCAAGCGCATCGAGGAGAACGGTACGACGGATGTCGAATAATGTTCATTTGATGGAATATGCTTTCGTGATAACATGGAATAAACTTTCGTGATAACGTGGAATAACGTTATAGACTTTTAAATCGCATTAATATCTTCCAAAACTCATGGCTGTTTTTGGAAGATATTATTTTTTTGTTTACCTTTGTCGTAAATAAAATGTATAAAATGAAGAAGCTGATATTATTGCTCATGATGGTTTGCTTGAACTACTCTTTGGTTCAAGCACAGAAAACGTGTGTCGTCGCCAGTGCAGAAGACCATGTGCCGATTCGGGAGGCGTTGATTCATACGGACAACAACCATTGGGCTAGAACTGACTATCGTGGCTATTGGACAATGAAGTATCAGTTTGATAGTGCCACGGTTTCGAAACAGGGTTTTTTGAAGACAACGGTCTATCTGAAGAATTTGCCTGATACCTTGTTCTTGATTCCCGAGAGTCATCAGATAGGTACCGTGGAGGTGTGGGGCAAGAACCAACAGCATGTCAGGGATATGGAGGAACAGATACAAAATGCCGCAGCTAGTACCCCACGACAGAGTAATGGTGCAAGCTTTGACTTGGCAAATATGTTGGATAAGCGTGGACGTCGTGACCATAAGCATTTGAAAAATGCCCAGAAAATCTTGGGAGACTATGATAGGAAAGACCCTATCGTCTCTGCTTACGAGCAAGCTACGGGAAAGAAATATCATCTCAAAGCTCCTGACATGGGCATTCTACCGAAGGACGAGGCCTCTGAACAAGACGCTGCTGATGAGAAACCGAAGGAAAAGAAGAAAACACAAGTCTTTGTGGAGTCTTCCGTGGGTGTTTCTTATTAAGATAGGCTGTATCTCACAAAAAAAAATATAAAACTTTTGCTTTTATTTTGTTTTGTCTTCGATTTGCACTATCTTTGTACCCAAAAATAAAAAGAAGAATAAAAAATGTTTGAAAATTTAAGTGATAGACTAGAAAGATCTTTCAAAATATTGAAGGGTGAGGGTAAGATTACCGAGATCAACGTGGCTGAGACTATGAAGGACGTGCGGCGTGCACTCCTCGATGCCGATGTCAACTACAAGGTGGCCAAGGAATTTACCAACAAGGTGAAGGAGAAGGCTCTCGGTATGAATGTGCTGACAGCCGTGAAGCCAGGCCAGTTGATGGTCAAGTTGGTACACGACGAGTTGGCGGAGCTGATGGGAGGCGAAGAGGCTCCTTTGAAGCTTGAAGGTCATCCTGCCATCATCCTCATGAGCGGTTTGCAAGGTTCTGGTAAGACCACGTTCAGTGGAAAACTTGCCAACATGCTCAAGACCAAGAAGGGCAAGAAACCTTTGCTTGTTGCTTGTGACGTGTATCGTCCTGCTGCTATCGACCAGTTGAAGGTGGTAGGCGAGCAGGTGGGCGTACCAGTATATAGTGAGCCAGACAACAAGGATGTGTGTGTCATCGCCGACCATGCCATCCAGCAGGCTAAGACCAATGGCAACGACATCGTCATCGTCGATACCGCAGGTCGTCTTGCTATCGACGAGCAGATGATGAACGAGATTAGCAATCTCAAGAACCATCTCCACCCAGACGAGACTCTCTTCGTGGTCGATTCCATGACCGGTCAGGATGCCGTGAACACAGCCAAGGAGTTCAACGACCGCTTGGACTTCAATGGTGTCGTATTGACCAAGCTCGATGGTGATACCCGTGGTGGTGCCGCATTGAGTATCCGCACCGTGGTGACCAAGCCTATCAAGTTTATCGGTACAGGCGAGAAGATGGAGGCCATCGACGTGTTCCATCCTGCTCGTATGGCAGACCGTATCTTGGGCATGGGTGACGTGGTTTCCCTCGTGGAGCGTGCCCAGGAGCAATTTGACTTGGAGGAGGCGAAGAAGTTGGAGAAGAAGATTCGCAAGAACCAGTTCGACTTCAATGATTTCTACAATCAGATACAGCAAATCAAGAAGATGGGTAATATCAAGGACTTGGCAGCCATGATTCCAGGAGTCGGCAAGGCCATCCGTGACGTGGATATTCCAGAGGATGCTTTCAAGGGTGTCGAGGCTATCATCCAGAGTATGACCCCAAAGGAGCGTTCCAACCCGGGAATCCTCAATACCAGTCGTCGCCAGCGCATCGCCAAGGGCTCGGGTACTAATATCCAGGAAGTCAACAAGCTCATCAAGCAGTTTGACCAGACCCGCAAGATGATGCAGATGATGACTGGCAACAAGATGGCTTCGATGATGGCACGCATGAAAGGTATGCCAGGAATGCCTAAGATGCCAGGAATGTAATTTAAGTGAAGAGTGAAGAACGAAGAGTGAAGAATTCTCGTGCTTTATATATAAAATAGAAAATGATGCAATTAATCGACGGAAAGGCGACGGCAGCCGCCATCAAAGAACAGATAGCCGAGGAAGTGAAGCAAATCATCGCCAATGGCGGTAAGCAACCTCACTTGGTGGCAGTACTCGTCGGACACGACGGTGGTAGCGAGACCTATGTGAAGAACAAGGTGCTCGCTTGTGAGAAGTGTGGGTTCAAATCTACGCTCATCCGTTATGAGGAGGATGTTACCGAGGAAGAACTTCTTGCCTGTGTTGATAGACTCAACAAGGATGAGGATGTAGATGGATTCATCGTACAGTTGCCTTTGCCAAAGCATATCGATGAGCAGAAGGTGACGATGGCGATAGATTATCGCAAGGACGTGGATGGCTTCCATCCAGTTAATGTGGGCAGAATGGCGATAGGCTTGCCTTGTTTCATCTCAGCAACTCCACTTGGTATCTTGACGCTCTTGCAGCACTACCATGTCGAGACCAGTGGCAAGAAGTGCGTGATTCTAGGTAGAAGCAACATTGTCGGAAAGCCTATGGCACAACTCATGATGCAAAAGCAATATGGTGACGCGACAGTTACTGTATGCCATTCTCATTCCAAGACTCTCAAGGAGGAATGTCGCGAGGCGGACATCATTATCGCTGCCATCGGAAAACCTAATTTCGTGACGGCAGACATGGTGAAGCCTGGTGCTGTGGTTATCGACGTAGGTACGACAAGAGTGCCTGACGCAACCAAGAAGAGTGGATTCCGTCTCAATGGTGATGTGAAATTCGACGAGGTGGCAGAGAAGTGTTCTTTCATAACTCCAGTTCCAGGAGGTGTGGGACCGATGACTATCTGCTCATTGATGAAGAATACGCTCGCCGCAGGTAAAAAGGAATTCTACAAGTAAGAGGAATTTTACAAGTAAGAGGCAATCTTATTTTGTGAGAAAATTACACAAGTAAGCTTAACAAATACTTGATTTTTTATAACTCTCTAATTTTAGTGGGGCTGGGCGCAGGGATGCACTCAGCCCTTTTTGCTTCAGAATGAACCAATGCGTATTTCTGGAATTGGAATCGTATAAGAAGCAATCCTCTGAGAAGCAATCCTGTAAAAATAATCCTATAATATAAATTAATAGAAAAACAAAATATGAAACCAAAAATCTTTTTAGCTTCTACAGCTCTTTTGTCTTTGAGCTCGCTGATGGCGAGTGGTAAGTTGAGTCCAGGTATGGCAGAAATCGGCACGTCGGAAAAGGTTGACCTTCCTGCTTATACGATAGCCGGAAAGGATACTACCTGTCAGATTTTCTTGTATTCTCCCGACCCAACCAAGGGACTTCACTTGGCTTATTTGACAGACGATGACAAATGGGTCGAAGTGGGGCAACTTTGCTCTTCCGATTTCGGACCTTGGGGCTCCGGGAAGAAAATGTACAACCCATCTGTGGTGAAAGCCAACGATGGCACTTGGCGCGCGCTTTGGGGAATTGGAGACAAATCGCCTCAGTTTGCCGTGGCTTATTCGGAGGATTTAGTGACCTGGCGTCCGCAGGATTATCCTATCGTGTCAGAGAAGGGCGTGGACCATCCTGTAGCATACCAAATGGACGATGGAAACTTCGATATCTATCTTAAAACGGCAAGTGGTAAACGCTATGTTCAGGCTTCCAATGACTTCCGTACTTTCAAGGAGGACTCCTTGGAAGCTTCTGCGGATGAAATCCTTTGGGAGAAGGACTCTGTCTTGATAGACGGCAAGATGCGGAAGGGAGATGAGTTTGAGGTTCCTGCCGTGCATCTCAATTATATTCGTGCCTGGTTCAAGGCTTTGGAGGAAGATAACAGGGAAAACAACCGACCGTTGCCAAAAACGGAGCAGGACTTGAAGGCGATTTGGTCGGAGGGCGTTCTTGGGGACGACTTGGTGGCAAAACTTCGCGTGGATGCCAGCAAGACCAAACATATATCCAACAAGTTGATTGGTATCTTTTTCGAGGACATCAGTCGTGCGGCTGACGGTGGACTTTGGTCGGAGATGTTGCAGAATGGTGATTTTGAGTATCATAAGGAAAAACGAGATTGGAATGCTGCTACGGCTTGGCAGGGTGTAGAACTTTCAGCCAACGGCGCGTCTGCTTATGTCTCGTCGGAGAAAGGGCTCAGTAAAAATAATCCTCATTATGTCATTTTGTCAAATACACCTATTTATAATATAGGATGGGATGGCATTGCCATCAAGCGTGGCGAGTATTCTAAGTCCAAAGTTCTCAAGCATGACGATGCGCTCTATGACGTAAGCTTTTTCGCTCGCAATATAGATGGAAAGTCAAAGCAACTCTCCGTGGCGCTTCTTGATAAGGATGGGCAGACGATAGCCCAAGCTAAGGTGAAGGTGGTAGGCAACGAGTGGGCTGAGTATAAGGCTGTTCTTGCGGTAACGGACAAGTATAAAGGAAATCTCGATGATGGCAAAGGTATTCGTTTGGCCATCTTGCCCAAGGGCGATACGAAGATCGGGGTAGATATGGTGAGCTTGAAACCACAGGATACTTACAAGGGGCATGGTCTACGTAGGGACTTGGCAGAGAAAATTGCTGATTTGAAACCTAAGTTCGTGCGTTTCCCTGGAGGATGTATGCTACATGGACAGGGAATAGGCAATATCTATCATTGGAAGGAAAGCGTCGGACCGCTTAAGGACAGAAAGCCTGCGCTAAACATCTGGGGCTATCATCAGACTCGCGCCTTGGGATTCTATGAGTATTTCCAATGGTGCGAGGACATGGGAGCCGAACCGCTGCCTGTGCTGGCGGCAGGTGTGCCATGCCAAAACTCTATGGCTGATGCAAGGGGCTTGGCTGGTCAGCAAGGCGGTATTCCTATGAGCCAAATGCCTCAGTATGTACAGGATGTCCTCGACTTGGTGGAGTGGGCGAATGGTGATCCTGCCACTTCCAAGTGGGCGAAGATGCGTGCGGACGCAGGGCATCCGGCACCTTTCAATCTCAAGATGATAGGCATCGGCAACGAGGATTTGATTTCGACGGTCTTCGAGGAGAGATACCTCATGATTTGCAAGGCGGTGAAGGAGAAGTATCCGCAGATAGAAGTGGTCGGAACGGTAGGTCCCTTCCATTATCCGTCTTCCGATTACGTAGAGGGTTGGAGAATAGCCAAGGAGAATCATCGTTATATAGATGCTGTAGATGAACATTATTATGAGAAACCAGGATGGTTCATCAATCACCAGGATTATTATGACCATTATGACAGAAGCATGCCTAAGGTCTATCTAGGTGAGTATGCAGCCAATGGCAATAATGAAGAGGACAGGGCTTTGGCTGAAGGCATCCACCTCTGTAATGTGGAGCGTAATGGTGATGTCGTGGAGATGGCATCTTATGCACCTCTTCTCTGCAAGGAGGGGTATGCCAACTGGAATCCTGACATGATATATTTTGGTAACATATATAATAAGGTACGCGCGACGAAGAGCTATGATGTGCAAAAGATGTTCTCTGTGCATAGTGGCGACGTGTATGTGGCTTCCTATCTCGATTTGCCCCAGGCTTTGAAGAAGTATGTGGGCGTGAGTGTCGTCAAGGATTCCAAGACAGGAAAGACATGGCTGAAAGTAGTCAATGCCTTGCCGAAGAAGCTGAAGTTGGATGTTTCGGGCATTTCTTCGCAACAAATAGAAGTAGGTCCACGTTCTTTTGGCGTTTGGGCTTTGTAAAATTTGTTTCGAAAAGTTTGATGCAATCTTTTGCATAAGTTTCAAAAAAAATGAATAAAAAGTCTATATAATTGTTCGAAAAAGGACATTATATAGGCTTTTTTACGTTTTTATGACATAAAAAACAAAATATTGGCAAAAATATTTGGTAGTTAAAGTTTTTTTTTATTACTTTGCACTCGATTTAGAGAATCGTGCAGTGTGTGCATGATGAATTTGAAGAATATAATTATTTTATTTAATAAATTTTTAGAGAGACATGAAAAAGTTAGTTTTATTGTTTGCTGCCGCTGCAATGGCAGTATCAGTATCAGCTCAGACTGTTACTGAAAGCAAGACTTTCGACAACTTCTACATCGGCATCAATGGCGGTGTTCAGACAAAGACAACTGGTGAGGCTTGGTTGAAGAACCTCAACTCAAACGCTGGTATTCGTATCGGTCGCTGGTTCACTCCAGTATTCGGTTTGGCTGCTGAGAGCAACGTTTACTTCAACGATCACTGCCACGAGGCTATGCCACAGTCTAAGACTTTCGCTCGTTATATGAACACTAGCTTGATCGCTACTGTAAACTTGAGCAACTGGTTCGGTGGTTACAAAGGTGAGCCACGTACATTCGAGGTTATCCCTGTTTATGGTTTCGGTTGGGCACACACATTCGGTACTTGCGAGAATGTTAACGCTTTGACTTCTAAGGCTGGTATCGACTTCACATTCAACTTGGGTTCTAAGAAGGCATGGCAGTTCTATGTTGAGCCATCTATGAACTGGGCTTTGAATGGTTATGGCTATGATGGTGTTGCTTATGACATCAACAAGTCTGCATTCCAGTTGAACGCAGGTTTCATCTACAAGTTCAAGAACTCTAACGGTACTCACAACTTCACAATCGCTCAGCTCCGTGACCAGTCTGAGATCGATGGCTTGAACAGCCAGATCAACGACCTCCGCAGCAACTTGAACGACAAGGATTCTCAGCTCTCTGCTAAGGATAAGGAAATCGCTGACTTGAAGAACAAGCTCGCTAACCAGCCTAAGTATGTGAAGCCAGCTACAGCTACAAACTTGCAGCCAACAGTATTGTTCCAGCAGGGTAAGTCAGTTGTAGAGAAGAGCCAGATGCCTAACATCGAGTTGATCGCTCAGTATATGAAGAATCACCCAGACGCTAAGGTTGAGATCAAGGGTTATGCTTCTCCAGAGGGTTCTAAGGAAATCAACCAGAAGCTTTCTGAGCAGCGTGCTGAGGCAGTTAAGAACATCTTGGTTAAGAAGTACAAGATTTCTGCTGACCGCTTGACAACTAAGGGTATGGGCGCAACAGACAAGCTCTTCAAGCAGGTTGAGTTCAACCGTGTTTCTACTTTCAACGATAACAACGCAGCTGAGTAATTCAACTCGTATTTAGAAGTAGAATCATAGAATAGAATTAGGTTTCTATCAAATATGAGTCCCCAAGGCTTCGGTCTTGGGGATTTTTTTATATATGCACAATCTTAAGTAAAATGTGTATGTTTGCTTATAATTTGTAAGCAGAAAGCGGATTTTTGTAACGAAATCTGTAGTTTTTTGAAAGTTTATGCGAAAATTGTTGGCTATTACATAATTTCTCAGTATCTTTGCAGTCAATTACGGAAATGCAAGCATGTGCTTGTCGTTTTTTAGGAGTAAAGAGAAAATTAAGAATATAAAAACAATATGAAACATCCATTAAGAAGTAGCGTCTGTACTGAAGGCAGAAGAATGGCAGGTGCCCGTGCACTTTGGGTAGCTGCAGGTATGAAACATGAGCAGTTTGGCAAACCAATCATTGCTATCGTGAATAGCTTTACACAGTTCGTGCCGGGTCATACTCATCTTCATGAAATCGGTCAGATTGTCAAGAAGGAAATTGAGGCAATGGGTTGCTATGCAGCCGAATTCAACACAATCGCCGTTGACGATGGTATTGCAATGGGCCACGACGGAATGCTTTATTCTTTGCCAAGCCGTGACATTATCGCTGACTCTGTAGAGTATATGGTCAATGCACACAAGGCTGATGCCATGATTTGTATCTCCAACTGTGACAAGGTGACCCCAGGTATGTTGATGGCTTCCATGCGATTGAACATTCCTACAGTTTTCTGTTCTGGTGGTCCTATGGAGGCTGGTCGCTGGAAGGGTGAGAACGCCGACTTGATTACCGCTATGATTAAGGGTGCTGATACCAGCGTGTCTGATGAGGAGATGAAGCAGATAGAGCAGTGCGCTTGCCCAGGCTGTGGCAGTTGCTCGGGTATGTTTACCGCCAATTCCATGAACTCTCTGACCGAGGCCATCGGCTTGAGCCTTCCTGGCAATGGTACAATCCTTGCTACCCATAAGAACCGCATCCAACTCTTTAAGGATGCAGCTCGCCAGATTGTCAAGAATGCTTATGCTTATTATGAGGATGGCGACGAGAGCGTATTGCCACGCAATATCGCTACCCGTGATGCTTTCCTCAACGCCATGACTCTTGACATTGCCATGGGTGGTAGTACCAATACCGTGCTTCACCTCTTGGCAGTAGCTCAGGAAGCTGGCGCAGACTTCAAGATGGAAGACATCGACCAATTGAGCCGTAAGGTTCCTTGCCTTTGCAAGTTGGCTCCTAATACTCAGAAGTATAGCGTGCAGGAGTGCAACCGTGCCGGTGGTATCATGGGTATCTTGAACGAACTCAACAAGGGTGGCTTGATCAATGGCGCAGTAAAGCGTGTGGATGGCAAGACCCTCGATGAGCAGATGAAGAAATATGATATTACGGGCTCTGAGATTGACCCAGAGGCAGATAGAATCTATCACTCGGCTCCAGGCAGGAAGTTCTCTACCCAGATGGGTAGCCAGGATGCGCAGTGGGAGAGTCTTGATACAGACCGCGAGAATGGTTGTATCCGTGACCTTGAGCATGCTTACACCAAGGATGGCGGTTTGGCAGTTCTCTTCGGTAACATAGCCCAGAATGGTTGTGTTGTGAAGACTGCGGGCGTAGATCCAGTGCTTTGGCATTTCGAGGGGCCTGCCGTATGCTTCGACTCTCAGGAAGATGCTTGCGAGGGAATCCTTGGAGGCAAGGTCAACTCTGGCGACTGCGTGGTTATTACACATGAGGGACCTAAGGGTGGTCCTGGTATGCAGGAGATGCTTTATCCAACTTCTTATATCAAGAGTCGTCACCTCGGCAAGGAGTGTGCCTTGATTACAGATGGTCGTTTCTCTGGTGGTACATCAGGCTTGAGTATCGGTCATATATCTCCTGAGGCTGCCGCTGGTGGTAATATTGGCAAGATTAAGGATGGTGACATCATCGTCATCGATATTCCAAGCCGCTCCATTAATGTGAAGTTGAGTGATGAGGAATTGAATGCCCGTCCACAACAGCCATTGAAGCGCAACCGTGTGGTAAGCAAGGCTTTGCGTGCATACGCTCAGAGCGTAAGCTCTGCAGATAAGGGTGGTGTGAGAATCATAGATTAGTTTTCAAATAAACAAAAAAGATAAATGGCAAAAGAAGTAATAACAGGAGCTGAAGCATTGATGCGCTCCCTGCAAAACGAAGGTGTGAAGACCATCTTCGGTTATCCAGGCGGAAGCATCATGCCAGTGTTTGATGCACTGTATGGTTACACGAGAGGAGAGAATAAGGTGTTTGATCACATCTTGGTACGTCACGAGCAGGCTGCTGCTCACGCTGCGCAGGGGTATGCCCGAGTCAGTGGCGAAGTGGGCGTTACACTCGTGACCAGTGGCCCTGGAGCAACGAATACTTTGACGGGTATTGCTGATGCCATGATGGATTCTACGCCTATCGTGGTCATCGCTGGTCAGGTGGGCGTGCCTGCATTGGGCACAGATGCCTTTCAGGAAGTTGACCTGGTGGGTGTTACCCAACCTATCTCCAAGTGGTCTTATCAGATTCGTCGTCCTGAGGATGTGGCTTGGGCAGTGAGCCGTGCTTTCTATATCGCACGCAGCGGTCGTCCAGGTCCTGTGGTCCTCGACTTCACCAAGAATGCGCAGACAGCCACTTGCGAATGGGAACCAGCGAAGTGTGAGAAGGTGACTTCTTACAACCCTTATCCTAAGATTGATGAGAAGGCAGTGGAGGAAGCTGCAGAATTAATCAATAACGCCAAAAAGCCATTTGCCCTCGTGGGCCATGGCGTGGAGTTGGGCAATGCTCACAATGAGTTGATCGAGTTCTTGGAGAAAGCTGACATTCCTGCAGGTCGTACTTTGCTCGGTCTTTCAGCTTTGCCAAGCAATCATCCATTGAATATGGGTATGCTCGGTATGCATGGTTCTTATGCTACCAATATGAAGACTCAGGAGTGCGATGTCTTGATAGCCATCGGTATGCGATTCAGCGACCGTATCACGGGCGTGCCTTCCAAGTACGCTAAGCAAGCTAAGATTATCCACCTTGATATAGATAAGGCTGAGATAGACAAGGTCATCAAGACGGATGTAGCTGTCGTCGGTGATTGCAAGCAGTCGCTTCCTGCCATTACTCGTCTGTTGAACAAGAATGTGCATCGTGAGTGGCGTGACTCTTTCGAGGAGTATCGCAAGCAGGAGCAGGAGAAGGTCATCGAGAAGGATATTCATCCTACAGAAGGTCCGCTCTTGATGGGTGAGGTGACCAATGTGGTGACAGAAGCTACTCATAATGAGGCTGTTCTCGTCAATGATGTCGGTCAGAACCAGATGATTTCGAGCCGTTATTTCAAGTTCACCAAGAAACTCTCCATCGTGACCAGCGGTGGTTTCGGTACCATGGGCTTCGGTCTTCCTGCTGCCATCGGTGCGACATTCGGTGCACCAGACAGAACCATCTGTTGTTTCTTTGGTGACGGCGGATTCCAGATGAACATCCAGGAGTTGGGTACCATCATGGAGCAACAGGCACCGGTGAAGATGATTCTCTTGAACAACAACTACTTAGGCAATGTGCGCCAGTGGCAGGACTTGATGTTTGGTGGTCGTCGTTCCTTCACTCACATGATGAATCCGCATTATGCAGAGATAGCCAAGGCATACGGTATTCCATACGATGTGGTCATCGACCGCAAGGACTTGAAGGCCAAGGTAGAGAAAATGATTGCCACCAAGGGACCTTACCTCTTGGAGTGCGCCATCAAGGAAGACGAGGACATCGTGCCAATGACTTTGCCTGGCAAGAGTGTGGATGAGATGCAACTTGAACTTAATTATTAAAGTTATGGAGAATAATAACGAAAAGAAATTATATACATTGCTTGTCTATTCTGAGAACATCGCCGGTATCTTGAATCAGATTACCGCCGTGTTCACTCGCAGACAGGTGAATATCGAGAGCTTGAATGTGTCAGCCAGCAGCATCAAGAACATCCACAAATATACCATCACGGTATGGAGTGATGCGGAGCAGATAGAGAAGATCAACAAGGCGATAGAGAAGAAGATTGATGTGGTGAAGAGCGACTATTACACGGATGACCAAATCTTCATCCATGAGGTGGCGCTCTTCAAGATTTCCACGCCAGTCTTGTTGGAGAATCCTGAGGTGTCTCGTACCATCCGCAAGCACGATGCTCGCATGATGGAGGTGAATCCTACCTATAGCACCGTGCTTTTGGCAGGATTGACCGAGGACATCGCCGACCTTTTCCATCAGCTCAATAGCTTCGATTGCCTCTTGCAATATACCCGAAGTGGTCGTATCGCAGTGACGCGAAGCTTCGATGAGCCAATCTCTGATTATTTGAAGCAGAATTCAGAGGAATAAGATAGTTTTATTAATCATATTATTGAAGAAAGTGTACACCTTATTAACTTTTAAAGTTAAAAGGGAGTACACTTTTTGGGTGTTGATGCAGGCTACAGCCCCATCATGCCATAAGTATTATTGTCTAAAGCTATATTCATAGTTTTATATATTTACTGATTAATGTTGCAAAGCTACACTTTTTGCCGATATAACCAAATATTTTGCAGAAAAACTTTAGATTATTTGGCGATTCCAATTCTTTTCGTTACTTTTGTAGCGTCATTCTATGGAATGGCTTGCAATATTATTTGTTTATATTTGGTACTTCTTAAATGAAAGGAATATTATATGGATAGACGTTATCGTAATTTCGAAGAAAGGCAGGCACAAGAAGGAATAGTTGCAGAACTATCTCCTGCTATAGCTTATACTACAAAAAAACAACCATCTTGCAAGTTGATTGGTAATGAAGAACTAGTTCGAAAACAAATAAACGACGTATTGGTGGCAAATGATGAATTTGAAAGGATGGGAGTAACTTATTCTTTGGAAGAGGTCATTGCAAGAAGTCACAAAAGGCATCCATGGTTGAGATAAGATTATCGCCAAAGGCAGAATTGAAGTATAATCAAATTTTGGATTATACATTGGATGAGTTTGGGAAAATAGTTGAAAAACGCTTTGAAGAGTGTTTTTTGGAGAAGCTAAAACGATTGTCTATGTTCCCTTTGTCTTCTCCTGTTGAACCAAGACTAAGGAAATATAAAATCTTTCGCAGTTGTATATTGATGGAAGATTTTAAGTTTATTTATAGATATTCGCAAGAAAGAAATCTTATAGTGGTCTTGGACTTTTGGGATATGCGAATGAATCCTTCAAGATTAGTTCGAACATTTTGGAAAGATATTTAGCCTTAGGGTTAATGGTTCTCTAAAATATAATTAGCCTTTCAGCATTTAGCTTGCTGAAAGGCTTTTTTATGTCCAATAATGAAGAAAGTACCCGGATAATTTGGCGATTCCAATTCTTTTCGTTACTTTTGTAGCGTCATTCTCTTGGATGGCTGGCAGAGAGATGCTGGCTGCTAAATCCGGGGATTGGCAATATCTTTTTAGAATTAGACGTTTACTACGTTTTGCTTCTGATAAACAGAAAACTTCCGAAACTTTCATGTTTATAACAATCAGAGGGGAGATGGCAGTGGACGCCTACTATAACGTGTATATATACACGGCACAAGTGCGCCCTTTCGTATCGGAAGGGTGTGCCTTGTGCTACATACATATATGCTATGTTGGCGTAGGTGGTTGTCCTCTTGCTTCTGTTCTTGTTGTTATAGGGTGTCGGAAGCCCTTCTGTTTGCAAGAACATTAAAAGGAGTAATGACACCCCTGCGCCAATTCTTTTAGGATAGACTTGCATCTGTTTTGGGGAGCGAAAGCAAAACTTGTCGATGCAAAGACTTACAACAATCAAGTAAAACATAATTTATCTGCTTTGGGGGTGAGCACAGTTGGTACGCTGTCTATGAATAAATATGAACTCGCAAAGAAGATAAATGAATTGGAGGGCCTTACGAACGAGGAGAAGTCAGAGTTGTTGAAGCTTCTTCGTTCGCAAAAGAAGTATGGTTTGGTATGGGAAGATAAGCCTGAGGATGCGGAACTCAGAATGGTCAACGAGCAGCCTGTTCTCGTTGAGGTTCCCGAGCGTGCCATTGTCAGCGATGATGCTGAGGCTCCCAACCATATTCTTATCGAGGGCGATAACCTCGAAGCCCTTACTGCACTTAGCTATACTCATTCAGGGAAGATTGATGTCATCTATATCGATCCTCCTTATAATACGGGTAATAAGGATTTTACTTATAATGATGACTATGTTCGTAAGGAGGATGGCTTTCGTCATTCTATGTGGTTAACGTTCATGGAGAAAAGATTGAAGTTGGCAAAAGGCTTGCTTTCTGCTAAGGGAGTAATCTTTATTTCCATTGATGATAATGAGCAGGCAACTCTAAGAATTTTATGCGACGAATTATTTGGAGAAAACAATTTTATTGCTCAAATAGTGGTTGCTTCTAATTCTGCAAAGAACAATGCTAAATATGTATCAGTTTCGCATGATTATCTCCTATGTTATGCCAAATCTATTGAGAACTTACCACAAGGTTGGGCTGTTGACAAAAGTAATTTGGAGGGCTTTAAAAAGATAGCAAAGAAACTATTGAACTCAGGTCTTAGTTTAGATGAGATTCATTCTGAACTGTTGGCACTAGTTAAATATCCAAAGTATTACGAGTTTGATCATTATACATATGTAGATAGTAAAGGACCTTTTCGTGCTTCGGACTTAACAGCACCAGGTAGTAATTCGTGGTTTGATATTCTTCATCCAAAAACCGGAATGCCTTGTAAGATAGGAACTCGTGGATGGGCGTATTCTAAGGATGATATAGAAAAAATGATAGGTGAGGATAAATTGTTGTTTGGCAAGGATGAATCTATAATGCCACAACTAAAAAATTATCTTTGTGATAATGAAAAGTCTTTGCCAAGGTCTATTTTATTTTTTGATTCACAAGCATCTACGAAATGGATGAAAGATCAGAAGCTTGACTTTGATTTTCCAAAAGCATTAGATTATATTGAGTATATTGAAACTATGTATCCTGCGAATGATTATACCATTCTTGATTTCTTTGCTGGTTCTGGTACAACTCTCCATGCCACAATGAAGTTGAATGCGAAAGATGGAGGACATCGTCAATGTATTTTGGTTCAAGGCATAGAAAAGGATGAGAGGACGAAAGAAGATAAGCAAATTTGCAAAAAGATAACTTATGAGCGAAATCGTCGAGTAATTCGAGGCTATTCTACATCTAAAGGTAAGTATGTACTAGGCTTGAGCCATAACAATCTTCGCTATTATAAAACAAAACTTGTGCCTCTTGAGCAGACATTGAATAATAAGCGAGAATTAATGAGATTATCTACAGCTATGCTCTGTATCAAAAATAATGTATATACTGAGCAAGAAATGTTTGGTGGCAAGAAGTTGAACCCTAATATGGCTCGTTATTTTGCCAATGATAAGACAAAGATGCTGGTTATTTATAATGAGCAAACGGTACAAACCTTTGTTAAAGTGATTGCCGGGTTGAATATTGTAGGAAAAATCATGATATATGTTTTCTCTAATAATAGCTATGCTTATTCAGATGACTTTGAGGATGTGCTTGATAAGGTTGAATTATGTGCTTTGCCAGCAGCAATTTACAATGTATACAAGGATGTTATTCCAAATGATGTAGTTGGAGAAAAAAAAGAAACTTTGGAAAAATCAATGGATGATATGGAGGGTGAATTATGATTAAAGAATTTGAATTTCAGAAAGAGGCGGTTGAGGACTTGGTTAAAAAGACCAACAGCTTATTGGGATATCCTGGAGATCGAAGAAAACTTGTTTTTGAGGCTCCAACAGGTTCTGGCAAGACGGTGATGGCAAGTCAGATGCTTGATGAGTTAACCGAACAGTTGGCAGAAGAAGATAAGCAAGTAGCTCTTATTTGGATTGCTCCTAATAAGCTACATCAACAGAGTTACATGAAGATGAAGAATTTTTTTTCTGAAACTCATGTGTTAACTCCTGTAATGTATGATGAGTTAGACCATAGTTTGGAAGGTTATATCAAGCCTGGTGAAGTGTTCTTTGTTAATTGGGAGAGTATCAATAAAGATACTAATCTAATAGTTAAGGAAACAGAGAATTCTTCCTCCATCTATGATATTGTCGCCCGAACCCAAGAACGTGGAATTCCAATCATAGTGATAATTGACGAGGAACATATGTTTGGAACCCGTTCTGCGAAGCAATCGGAGAAGGTGCTGAAGAATATTAATCCTAAGTTGGAAATTCGCATTTCTGCAACACCTTCGCCAATATCAAAAGCTGAAGCTGATGAAATTGTGGTGGTGCCACGTCATAAGGTGATAAATGCAGAGATGATAAAAAACGGCATTACGATAAATCCCGATGTACGAGAGGATGATACTGGTATAGGGGAGAATGCGTATCTCTTGGATTTGGCTTTGGCAAAAAGAAAAGAAATAAAACAAGCTTATGAAGAAATGGGCGTGCGTATCAATCCTTTGCTGCTTATCCAACTCCCTAATGATAATTCTGCAACGTTAGATAGTAATGAAAAGACTATCATCGAACAGATGAAGACGAGATTGGACTCAATTTATGGCATCAATAAAGACAATGGCAAGTTAGCTGTTTGGCTAAGTAATGAAAAGACGGATAATCTTGACCATCTATCAGATAATTATGATTTGACAGAAGTGCTCCTTTTCAAGCAAGCTATAGCTTTGGGCTGGGATTGTCCTCGTGCTGCGGTATTATTAATTTTTCGTGATATTAAGAGTGAACCGTTTGGAATGCAGACGGTTGGAAGAATCATGCGTATGCCAGAACAGCATTACTATACGGAAGAAATTCTTAACCATGGTTGGATATATACTAATTTAAGTCGTGACCATATCATTATCAGACCTGAAGCATACGACTATGTAACTAAGTCTTTACAAGCTTATCGTCGTGAGCATTTAAATAATGTTGCCCTGTATTCTACCTACAGTCAATATTTGAGTGCTGACCGTAAACGATTAGGTCCAGACTTTTGGCGTGTCTTAGTTGATACGTTTAATAGAAATTGGTTTAAGGTTCCAGTAGAGTTAGATTTATTTGAAGTTTCTCCATTTGAGGAAGATTCGGCTGATACTTCTGATCATGGTAAGGTAGAACTGTTTGATTGGCAACGAAATCGACAACAAGCAGAACTAATTGATAGGGTGGATTTTGGTAATCATGCGGTAAAAGTGACTTTGATTCATGATGTAAATGTTACAGGTGAAGCTGGTACTACAGAAATTGGTGAAAAACAGCAAATTGGTTTTAGAAGAAGCCAAGACGAATTGAACTCTCGATTTACGAAGTTCTGTCAAGACCTATTGGTTGGTTATGAAAAAATTGCAGTTACCTCTCTGAAAGGTTATATCTATCAATTGATGGAAGAATATTTAGGTGTTTTTGAGCCTGAGGTTCCACGAATTATCTTGTATAATCAAAATCAAGGTAAATTTGCAAGGTTGATAGCTTTGGCAATAACCCAATATACAAATATATTGAATTTGCGCCGCAAGAAAAAGAAAGAACGTTCCTTAGCAGAATATACTTGGAAAGTGCCAGAAATTCGTGAGTATAACGAAACGACAGCTAAAGAGATTCCCGAAATAAAAGATCATGCTTTGATGCCATTTTTTAGATTGGATAAAGCTTCCGAACAAGAGAAAAAGTTTGAGGCATTCTTGGAAGAAAACAAGGAGTATGTAGATTGGTGGTACAAAAATGGAGATGGCGGACGTTATAACTATGCTGTGCCTTATATCGCAACAGATGGAATAAAAACTCCATTTTATGTAGATTATGTTATTCGTATGAAGAATGGGCAACTTTTTCTTTTTGATACGAAAACGGAGGATAGTGACCCAGAGGCTCCTAACAAGCACAATGCTTTATTGGAGTATATGCAGAGTGAGCAAAATAGCGATAAGCATTTGAAGGGTGGTATAATAATCTTTAGAAAGTTAGATCGAAATTGGTGTTATTCTCCATTTCCAATTGAGAACACGACCGATTTGAGTTGCTGGGATGCATTTTTCCCTGACAAATATAAGTAATACAACCCCTCCACTGGTTGCTATATATAAAAAGGTATAAATCTAATAAGTTGTAAACTATGGCAAAAGGATTGGACGGAAAGTTCTTGCACTACGGCATCCGAAAGGAAGACCTCGACTTGATTCGGACGCTCTGCGAGAAACATGAGATAGACTTCGACTGGATGAGCGAGGAAATACTTCGCAAATATCATGCAGCCAAGGTCGATAAGATCGAAATGAACGACGAGGATACGGAACGAATCATCGGCGAGGCTATCGCTATGATTAAGTGAAGAATAGGTTATGATAATACGAAGAATCAGAATCAAAAACTATAAGACTTATCTGAGCCTCGACTTGGATTTGTCGGTGAAGTCTGAACAGCCCATCATCTTGATAGGTGGTATGAACGGCGGGGGTAAGACCACGCTGTTCGAGGCTATCTGTGGGGCTCTCTATGGACTGAAGATACAGAACAAGGCGCATTTTCAGGAACTCCTGAACAATGGCGCCTTGGGCAAGGTGGAACCTACCATCGTGCTCGAACTCTCTTTCGAGGGCATGGTGCTGGGACGCAAGCAGCAGTATCTGCTTCGCCGTACCTACAAGCTCAACCCTGCCAATAAGCCTGTGGAGAACGTGCTGCTGAATATGGATGGTGCGATGTTCTCGTATGGCACAGCCACGCCTCCTCGGGAACGTGCCGACAACGAGCAACAGGTAAACAAAATCATCAAGGCGAACTTGCCGCAGGAGCTGTCGAAGTATTTCCTCTTCGATGCCATGCAGTCGAGCGAACTCTTGAAGGAGAATGTCTTTGCCCAGATCATCAAGGACAATATCCAGAATGTGATGGGATTCAACAAGTATCTCCGTCTCAAGAATGCCGCCGAACATCTACAACAGGAGTGGGCGGCACGAAGACTGGAGGCGCAGAAGGAGGCTGAGGAATATAATGGATTGTGTGAGCAACGCAACCTGTTGGTGGCGCAGCAAGAGGAGAATACCAAACTGCAAGACGATAAGTATAAGTACTTGGTTTCCATCCAAGCAGAATATGATGCAGCCAAGGAAGGGGTGAAGGATTCTGCCGAGACGGAGCGAAAGATACACGACTTGGAGGAGAGTGTGAGGGAGACCCAGGAGCGTTCGAAAAGATACAATGCCCAACTGAAACAGGTGGTGGAGACCTTGGAGCTGAATGTGTTCTTCCCGAAACTCGCCCAAGGCATCACAAACGAGGTGAACGACATCATCCGACAGAAGGAAGCCTTGAAACAGGAACGTGAGGGCGTGCTCTCCGTGGAGCAGATGCGAGAGGTGACTACCAAGATTCTGGGATACTTGAAAGCAAGATGCCTTTGCCCAAACTCGGTGGAGGACGAGGATGTGGTGGCTTATCTGAAGAGTCAGCAGGAAGCCTTGCAACGCAAGGATGACTATGCTTTCTTGGACGAAAGCGAGTTCGAGGCACTGAGGAATCTCATTGGAGCCAATGCCGTCAACGAGTTTATCGCCCTCAACGACAGCCGCTACGACTTGGAGAAGCGATTGGAGAACTATGACAATCAACTGAGTCAAATTTCCTTGCTCCGCCGTAGCATGGTGAGTGGTAATACCGAAATCATCAAGGCATACGAGGAGGCGAATCGAGAGTTGGAAAACTTGAAGAAGGAGAAGGACGAAAGACAGATGAACATCGAAAAGCTGGAGCGAAAGATACACCAGTTTGATGTGCAGATACAGCAGGAGCCAGACGTGAAGTATGACATGCTGGTCAAGTTGAAACCTTTCTTTGAGGATGTAGCCGATACCTTGTTGAAGCGCAAGAAGGAGAAAATAGAGGAGGATATGAAGGAGCAACTCAACAAGCTCTTGATTTCCTACAAGGGGTGCATCGCCAAGGTGGTGCTCTCTGACTCGATGGAGAATTTTACGATTCGTCTCTATCACAAGGCAGGAAACGAAATCTCGCTCAATCAACTGAATGCGGCTTCCAAGCAGATCTTCATCCAAGTATTGCTGAAGGTGCTTCGCAACTTGGGCGACTACAATCCACCTGTGATGATAGACACGGTAATGGGCGTACTCGACGAGGAAAGTCGCGACGTGCTGATGGAGGAATACTTCCCTGGGCTTGCCGAGCAAACCATCTTGCTCTGCACCACTTCCGAAATCCGAAAGGACAAGGACTACGTGAAGTTGGAGCCGTTCCTCTCTCGCTCTTATACACTGGTGAGAGATGTAGAGAGCCAGAGCACGCATGTGGAGGATGGATACTTTGGAGTAATGTGTAATGAATAATGTTTAATGTTTACTGAATAGGATATTTATGGAAGTAGCATTAGAAAATATACGACAGGCGGAGGGGATGGTAGAAGCTATTCTTCCGTTGAAGGAGATTTTGGAGAAACGTCTCAACTTGTCTCGACAGGTGGAGGGCGAGAAGGACAGTGTGCTGACCTTGAACAAGGTGATGCGTATCTGCTTGATAGCCAGTTTGAGCTTGAACGAGAAAAGAAGTGTGGAGGGCTTGGAGAACATCGTGCTCTCGAAAACTTCCCAGCGCATCATGCCGAGTTTCTTTACGAAGGACAACAAGAAGTCGCTCTTCTCGGCTTTGCTGAAGTTGAGATACAAGGATTGTGAGGTGGATTGGCAGAATGCGAGCATCGTGGGTCGTATCGTGGCGAAGGAAATCTATCGAGGAATCGCTTATCTTTCGGAAGACGAGAACCTGAGTGCTTTCCTCTTCACGGCGAGCGACAGACGACATGGTGGCAGTGGCATCCCTGCCTTGGAACTCTTGATAGGTGAGTATGCCGAGGATATGGAGGCGAAACTCAACATCAATGGGCGTTCGGTATCGAATGCACAGATATTGGTGGCAGGAACTACGGGTTCGGGCAAGACCAATCTCTTGGCGGTGCTGATACAGCAGTTTCGCAATCTCTCCACCGAGACTCCTTATCCAGTCAGCTTCCTCTTGTTCGATTACAAGGGCGAATTCTCCGACCCGGCGAATGCCAACTGGCTCGCTCATTTCGATGTGGATAGAAGTTGCATCCTCGACCCAGTGAAGGAACCGCTGCCTTTCTCTCCATTCAAGGATTTTTCGGGCAAGACAATCACAGAAATCAATCTCTATTCCACGGAGATGGCTGGTGCGCTCTGTGCGATAGAGCGAACCAGCATCAGTGCCAATATGAGCAATCGGCTGAGCGAAGCTATTGTGGATGCCTACAAGCAGACGAACGGAAAGCCTATCACCTTTGAGTTGATGTTGAGGAAATATCAGTCGAAGATGCAGAATCCAGACAAAGACGATAGCATCACTTCCGTCTTGAAGCAGTTGATTCGCAATCATCTCTTTGCATCGGAAGACAAGGTGAACTTGGTGGAGGAATGTTTCATCATCAAGATGAATGCTTTCCCGAAGGATGGTCCGATAGCCAAGGCTATTGTATATTTCATTATCTCGAAGCTCAACAACATCTATGAGCAGTTGCCTAAGCAGGCGGTGAACGAGGACTATGTACAGATTCGCCATTTCACTATCATTGATGAGGCTCACTATATGCTCGACTTTGACAATCAGCCACTTCGCAACCTGATAGCGGTGGGGCGCAACAAGGGACTGAGCATCATCCTCGCCACGCAAAACATGGATAGCTTCAAGAGTAAGTTCTTCGACTTCTATGCCAACGCCCAGTATCCGCTCATCATGAAGCAGCAGACGATAGCCGATGGCATCATCAAGGACCTCTTCGGTGTTTCTGGCAAGGACTTCCAGGAGATAAAGTCGGCGATAGCAGGCTTGCAGAAAGGAGAGTTGATTGTCAAGGACAATACGATGGCAGCCCTAGGCTTGGGCGGCAAGACCTATAAGAAGATAAAGGTGACGCATCTCATTTGATGCGCCACCTTTATCTTTTTTATGCTTATTTCTTTGGCATTCTCAAAAAAATATATTAGTTTTGCAGATGAATTTAAAAATAGATAAGATTCCTTGTTATTATATAGGGATTCTTTATTATATAATAAGGTATGGAATTATTGAGTAAAGTAGGAAGATACGAGTTCCTTTCGGAACCTTTTCATTGCGACTTCGATAGCCGCTTGTTCATGGGACATTTGGGAAACCATTTGCTGAATGCTGCCGATTTCCATAGCAACGACCGTGGTTATGGCATGAATTACTTGATGCCTCGCCATCGCACATGGGTGTTGAGTCGCCTTGCCATCGAAATGACCGAGATGCCCAAGGCATACGACAAGTTCTTCGTCGAGACTTGGGTTGAGAATGCCATGAAGTACTTCACGGCTCGTGATTTCAAGATTTGTGGCAGGGCGAAAGCTTCTGAGACCGCATCTGGAGAAACTTCAAGCCAAGAAGAGGAAAAAGTCTATGGCTATGGCAAGAGCGTGTGGGCGATGATAGATACCGACACTCGCCAGCCGGTCGATATCTTCTCCATCAACGATGGGTTGATCAAGGAGTATATCGAAGAAGAGAAACCTTGTCCTATCGCAGCAAGCTCCAGGGTGAAGATGGGCAAGGATGCCAAGTTGGTGCGCAGCATCGACACCTATTATAATGATGTGGATGTAAATGGGCATATCAATTCGGTGAAATACATCGAACATATACTCGATCTCTTCGACTTGGATTACTACAAGGAGTATTTCTTGCAAAGATTTGAGATTGCCTACGTGGCGGAGAGTCACCAAGGCGACAAACTTAACTTCTATATGGAGACAGTCGGAGAGCAAGAATTTTGCATAAAGATAACAAAAACGTGTGAAAATAGCTCCGAAGAAGTCGAAGTTGTAAGAAGTAAGGCTAAATTTGTTAAAAAGTGAAAGAAAAATTTGGTAGTTTCATATTGATTTATTACCTTTGCACCCGAAATAAGAAATAAACCCAGAGCCGCTACCTCGTGAGGCAGTGGACGGATCAAACAGGCTCTCTTTGGATAAGAAAAAGCTCGCATCCGTATGGACAAGTATAACCCGCGGCTCCACAACGGCAAGCCGCACAAAATTAAAATTAATTATGGCAGAAATGAATTTCGGTGGCGTAATTGAAACTGTTGTCACCAGTCATGAATTTTCATTGGAGAAAGCACGTGAAGTATTGAAGAACGAAACTATCGCAGTGATCGGTTACGGTATCCAGGGTCCTGGTCAGGCTTGCAACCTTCGCGATAATGGTTTCAATGTCATCGTCGGCCAGCGTCAGGGTAAAACCTACGAGAAGTGCTTGAAGGATGGTTGGGTTCCAGGTAAGACTTTGTTCTCTATCGAGGAAGCTGTTCAGAAGGGTACTATCATCTGCATGTTGCTTTCTGATGCCGGTCAAATCGCTGTTTGGCCAAAGATTAAGCAGTATCTTACACCAGGTAAGACATTGTATTACTCACATGGTTTCGCTATCAACTGGAGCGACCGTACAGGCGTTGTTCCACCTAAGGATATTGATGTAATCATGGTTGCACCTAAGGGTTCTGGTACTTCTCTCCGCACTATGTTCTGCGAGGGTCGTGGTTTGAACTGCTCTTACGCTGTATATCAGGATGCATCTGGTAAGGCCGAGGAGAAGACTCTTGCCTTCGGTATCGGTATTGGTGCTGGTTACTTGTTCAAGACAACCTTCCAGCGTGAGGCTACATCTGACTTGACAGGTGAGCGTGGTTCTTTGATGGGTGCTATCGAGGGCCTCTTGGAGGCTCAGTACGATGTACTTCGTGAGAATGGTCACTCTCCATCTGAGGCTTTCAACGAGACTGTTGAGGAGCTCACTCAGAGCCTTGGCCCTCTCTTCGGTGCTAAGGGTATGGATTGGATGTATGCTAACTGTTCTACAACTGCACAGCGTGGTGCTCTTGACTGGGCTCCTCGCTTCCGTGAGGCTATCAAGCCAGTTATGGAGTGGTTGTACTACTCAGTTAAGACAGGTAACGAGGCTCAGATTTCTATCGACAAGAACTCTCAGCCAGATTATCGTGAGAAGTTGAACGCTGAACTCGAGGCTATGCGCAACAAGGAAATGTGGCAGGCTGGTGTTACAGTTCGTAAACTTCGTCCTGAAAATAACTAATTTTTTTCTCGTACATAATGTTGGAAAGGGAACGGTCCGTGATGGGTCGTTCCCTTTTTTCGTGTATATAGGTTGCTCTTCCTGTATGAATTTGCTGTTAATCCTATTGGAAAAAGTTTGTGTTTTTGCAAAAGACAGTTGCTGTTGTAGAGAAAGCTAATTGTGGTTGTAAAGAGAATCTGAATCGATCATGTAGATATATGAACCCTCAACGTGAATCTGATTCTCCTGTATAAGAAACTCCAAGGCATCCTTTACTTGTTGGCTTGGCAACTGGATGGTTTTCAAGTCGGTGATGAAATGTTTCTCTTTGTCGGAAAGCAAGTTGATGATGGCTTCCTGGGCCTTTTCATACATCTGTTTTGCAACGGAGTCGGTATCTTTATGCTCCAGGCAGACATCGCATTGATGGCAGTCTTCCTTTGTATCCTCTCCGAAGTAGCGCAGTAGCTGTCGGGAGCGGCAGATATAGTCCGTCTGAGCGTATGCTATCATACTCTCTATTCTTTTGACGTATTGCTCTTTCCTATCCTCGTATGCCTCTTTGGGGATGATGACTTTCTCGCCGTCTATTCTATCCCTTGTGTAGGTGATGAAAGGAATCTTGCGCCTAGGAATAAACGTGATGATGTGGCGGGCAGCCAGGTTCTTGAGTCCAAAATATACTTGTTGGATAGTGAGTCCAGCCTGGTGGGCGATAAGAGTCTCGTCTATATAAGCGAAGTCCGTAAACAGCCCACCATAATTTCTTAGCATCGTGGTGATGATGTTGTCTTCGTTTTCAGATAGATTCTCCAACTGGTATAAGTCGTTTCTTCCGAGGTTGAACATCAGTCTGGCTTTTCCGTCCGGATTGTCCTCGTAATGGATGTAACCGCTTCTCTCAAGGATTCTTAGGGCGGAATCCACCTTGGTGGGGAAGTACTTGTATGTGAAGCAGAATTTCTCGATATTAAACTCGAAAGTCTTTCCGCATCCACTTTCTATTCCTATTTGGAAGAAGTAGGCGAGGTGCTCGTAGATATCCTTGATGAGTTCCTTCTCCGGGAAAGTGTCTCCGACACGGTTCTTGAGTTTTCTTTCGTCGCTTGTGTCATAAAGCAAAACGGCGTATGACTTGTTGCCGTCACGTCCTGCGCGCCCTGCCTCTTGGAAATAAGCTTCGAGGGAGTCGGGACAGTCGATGTGGATGACCATTCTCACGTCTGGCTTGTCGATGCCCATGCCAAAGGCGTTGGTCGCTACCATGACCCTCACTTCGTCCTTTTGCCATGATTCCTGTCGTTCGTCCTTGGTGGTAGGGTCGAGTCCCGCATGATAGAACGTAGCGGAAATGCCATTCTTATTGAGAATTTCCGCCATTTCCTTGGTGCGTTTTCTGCTTCTGGCATATACGATGGCAGAGCCACCCACACATTGCAGGATATGTATCATCTCGTTTTGCTTGTCGGCAACAGTCCGTACGATGTAGGCGAGGTTCTTGCGCTCGAAGCTCATCTTGAACACATTCTTCTCCTTGAAATGTAGTTTCTCCTGTATGTCGTCAACGACGGAAGGTGTGGCGGTGGCTGTCAATGCGAGAATGGGAGCATCGGGTTTCATGGCCCTGATGTCGGCGATTTTCAGATAGGAAGGTCTGAAGTCATATCCCCATTGGCTGATGCAGTGGGCTTCATCTACCGTGATGAAACTCACCTTCATGTGTCTTAGTTTGGTCTGAAAAATCTCGGAAGAAAGTCGTTCGGGGGAGACATAAAGTATCTTGATGCCTCCAAAAATGCAATTCTCAAGGATTTGCACGATTTCGCTTCGAGATTTGTCGGCATAGATGGCATCGGCGAGAATGCCACGTTCTCTCAAGTGGAGAACTTGGTCTTTCATCAATGCTATCAAGGGTGTGATGACGATGCATACTCCTTCCTGGGCGAGGGCAGGAACCTGGAAAGTAATCGACTTTCCGCCACCAGTAGGCATCAAGCCAAGGGTATCCTGTCCGTTGGCTATACTTTCTACAATCTCTCTCTGTATGCCTCGGAAGTCAGGATACCCCCAGTATGTTCGCAATATCTCTTGAAATTTGTCTGTCATTGTCTTGTTTGTAGATGGAGCTTTTATTCTTCGTTGTTGGGACGAATATCCTCTATCTGAAGTTGTACTTGGTTCTTCTTGAAGATGTTGTCCTCGATGGTATAAACGATGTCAAAGCTTCGTTTGCTCTTGATGTATCTGGCGGAAGCGCTCTGTCCGAAGGCGATGCCATTGACTACGTTGCTGGATTTAGAATCGACCAGTTCCAACTTGATATGCTCTTGCTCTCTTCCTACCACCTTGCTGGTGCCATAATCATAAACGTTTGTGGTACAGAATATTGGCTTCTGGTTGCAGGGACCGAAAGGTGAGAAACGTTTCAGGTCGCTTTGCAAGTGCTTGGTGATGTCCTTGAAGTCTATCATGGCATCAATGTTGAGTAGAGCTTCCGTCTGTTCAGGAGCAATGTGCTCTTCCACGTATTTTTGGAATCTCTCGCGGAACTCCTTTACCTTGTCCCATCTCAAGGTGAGTCCTGCGGCATAGGTATGCCCTCCGAAGTTGAGCAAGATGTCCCTGCAACTCTTGATGGCGGAATAGACATCAAATCCAGTGACACTACGAGCCGAGCCCGTTGCCATGTCGCCGTCCTTGGTCAGCACGACGGTTGGGCGGAAATATATTTCCGTGAGTCGGGATGCGACGATGCCGATGACACCTTTTTTCCATCCCTCGTCGTAAAGCACGATGCTGGAGTTGTGCTTCTGGCTTTCCAGGCGAGAGACGATGCCGTTGGCTTCCTCGGTCATCTGCTTGTCGATGTCCTTGCGCTGCTCGTTATACTCATTGATATGCTTGGCCATGCGGATAGCGGATGCGAAATCCCTCTCCACCAAGAGGTCAACGCTCAACTTGCCGTTCTCCATGCGTCCCGACGCATTGATGCGTGGTCCTATCTTGAAGACGATGTCGCTCATCGAAATCTCTCTGCCATTGAGACCGCAGATGTCGATGATGGAGCGAAGTCCGACGCTAGGGTTGGTGTTGAGCTGTTTGAGTCCATGAAAAGCCAAGATTCGGTTCTCCTCTACGACAGGTACGATGTCGGCGGCAATGCTCACGGCACAGAAGTCGAGCAAAGGTATCAGTCTGGAGAAAGGAATGTTGTTGTCCTTGGCGAAAGCTTGCATGAATTTAAATCCCACGCCACATCCGCAGAGGTGCTTGAAAGGGAACGGGTCGTCAGGACGTTTAGGGTTGAGTATGGCCACGGCAGGTGGCATCACCTCGTCGGGCACGTGGTGATCACAGATGATGAAATCTATGCCAAGGCTCTTGGCATATTCTATCTCCTTGATGGCCTTGATGCCACAGTCAAGGATGATGATGAGTTTGACACCCGTCTCATGGGCAAAGTCGATTCCCTTCTTGCTCACTCCATATCCCTCGTCGTATCGGTCGGGTATGTAGTAGTCGATGTTGGAATAGAATTGCTGCAGAAACTTATATACCAGGGCAACGGCGGTGCAGCCATCTACGTCGTAGTCTCCATAGACGAGGATGCGCTCCTTGCGCCCCATCGCATCATTGAGGCGGTCAACGGCTACGTCCATGTCCTTCATGAGGAATGGATTGATGAGGTCGGAGAGCTGAGGTCTGAAAAACCTTTTCGCCGCCGATTCCGTCGTGATGCCTCGATGGATGAGAAGCTGGCCTAGGATAGGACTGATGTTGAGTTTGTCGCCCAGTTCCTTGGCTGCCTTTAGCTGTTCTGGAGTAGGTGCTTCATAATTCCATTTAAAATGCATTTTAATTATTTTTTATTTCTGCCGTCAAAGTTACAAAAATAATGTCATAATAAGAAATCTTTTCGCTTAAATTTACAAAATAATGAAACTCTTTAGCCAAAAAGATAGATAAATACTCAAAAAAGGGGATTCACAAGTCGCACCCACACGCCCTGAAAGGGCAATAAGCACCAAGCCCAGGGCAACGCCCTGGGGCAGCAGTCAATAAAGAAAGTCGCCCTGAAAGGGCAAAAGCAACTCGTTATCAATGCTTTTGCCCTTTCAGGGCGACTTTCTTGGCATAATCATTACCCAGGGCGTTGCCCTGGGCTTGGGGCTTTTGGGCTTTCAGCCCGTTCTCATTAGCTATAATTTAGACTAATGACAAATCCTCCTATTTTAAATCAAAGCAGGAGAACTTCCTAACTTATTTTTAATCAGAGCAGGAATAACTTCCTAACTTATTTTAAATCAGAGCAGGAATAACTTCCTGACTTATTTTTAATCAGAGCAGGAATAACTTCCTAACTTTTAACTCCTATCTGAAAATTAGATGCCCATTTTCTTGCGGATGTCCTTAGGGATGGCATTCTTGTTGACCATGAAGTCCATGGTCTTGTAAGCTACGAAAGCCTTGGTCATGTACCATGTGCCCTTGTAGTCGCCATACTCACCCCAAGAGTTCTTCACCATATAGTACTCCTTGCCGTTCTGGTCCTTGGCGATACCATAGATGTGCATGCCGTGGTCGTCGGTAGTCTCCCAGTTGTCGAAGGCTTCCTGACGCATCTGCTGTGTAGGAACTACCTCAGGAGCGTTGACACCGAGTGAGTCGAATTTCTCCTTCTTCTCGTCCTTGGAGAGCTTGAACCAGCGGTCGGCGTCTGTGCCAGACATGGAACGAACTTTCTTTACGTCGTAAGCGATGCCAAGACCCTTGCGTGTGAAACCGTCCTCTGTCACATCGCCACCCCAAGCTACGGTGTAACCATTGTTGACAGCATTGTCGATAATCTTGCAGAGGTCTTCCATAGGAACGTTGTAGCTCAAAGGCCAACGCCAGTTGTCCTGTACCTCAACGGCAAACTTGCTCCACATTGGATGGTGGGTGTAGCTGGTGATAGTTACATAGTCGTCAAGATTCAAGCCAAGGCTCTGACAGAAAGTCTGTGGAGTGTATTGCTTGCCCTGGTAAGTGAATTTCTCAGGAGCCTTGCCGATGTAAGAGTCGATGATGCCCTGGAGACCGCTCTTCCAAGCAGTGGAAATCTTCTTGGCATTGCTCTTGGCTACAGCCTCTACGTATGGAGTCATCACATCGAAGAACTCGCCGAAGTTGGCCAAGGAGTCACCTGTCAATGTACCAGGAGCTGGCATGGCGGTCTCAGGTACGATACCATAGTGCTGCAAAGCGTAGAGTACATCGTAGGCACTACCACCCTGTGAGAAGCTCACGTCGCCGTGCATTCTGACAGCCATTGTGGCACGATCCATATATGTCTTGTTGGCAACGAACATTTCGCTCAAGTCGTATGTCTTGCCCGTGTTCTTCAAAATCTCGCTCTCGAAGAAAGAGAGGGTAGAGTAAGCCCAGCACGTACCACTGCGGTTCTGGTCCTTGACGCTAGTGATAGGATTTTCCTTTACCACTGTAAATACAGGCTTGTTCTTGGCGATGGCAGCAGAGTCCTTCGCTGTCTTTGCGCTAGCACCTGTAGCAACCAATGCCATCAATGCTGCGACGATCAATGTCTTCTTCATTATGATTTCTCTTTATATTAATAATGTTGTTGTTTCTGTTTATTAGTTTGAGCGATTCTTCACTCTTCACTCTTCGTTCTTCACTTACTTGCAGCCATGAACTCCTCGACTTCCTTTGGATGGTAAGGGATTCTGTCCTTGCCGAGGAATCGGCAACCGTCTTTGGTGATGAGTACGTCGTCCTCGATGCGAATGCCTCCGAAGTCCTTGTAAGTCTCCAACTTGTCGAAGTTCAAGAACTCGGCGCAATGCCCCGATGCCTTCCAGTCGTCAATGAGGGCAGGGATGAAGTAGATGCCTGGTTCATCGGTTACGACAAATCCTTCTTGCAACCTGCGTCCCATACGCAGGCAGTTGGTTCCGAACTGCTCCAGGTTAGGGCGAACTTCCTCGTCGAAGCCAACGTTGATTTGGTCGAGGCTTTCCATGTCGTGAACATCCATTCCCATCATGTGACCGAGTCCGTGAGGCAAGAACATCGCATGGGCACCAGCCTTGACAGCTTCCTCGGTGTCACCCTTTGCCAATCCAAGTTCTTTCATCTTGTCGAACATCAGACGGCAGATGGCGAAGTGTACGTCTGCCCATTTTACACCAGGCTTAGCCACTTCCAGAGCATAGTCGTGACAAGCTTCTACAACAGAGTAAATCTCCAATTGGCGCTGGGTGAACTTGCCGCTTACAGGCATGGTGCGAGTGTTGTCCGAGCAATAGTTGTTGATGGTCTCTGCACCAGCGTCGCAGAGAGCAAGTCTGCCTTCCTCCAGGAGATTCATGGATGGATAACCATGCTGGATTTCTCCATGTTGACTATAGATGGTAGGGAAACTTACCATGGCACCGTATGAGTTGGCAATGCCGGTTACTTGTCCTGCCACATATTTTTCCGTCACACCTGGGCGGGTAAGTCTCATCGCCGTAGTGTGCATCTTATATCCGATTACGGCTGCACGCTCCAATTCCTCGATTTCCTCGGCGGTCTTAGTAGAACGCATCTTTACCACAGCTTTGATGAGATCCATGCTAGCCTCTTCCTTCTGTTGGTTAGGATGAATGCCGAGCAGGTCGAAGATCTGTATCATGATGTCGTGACGATAAGGAGGCAGGAAGTGTATCTTGCGTTTCTTTGACAATGCGTTGTTGCAGATGGTCTTGAGGCTCTTCATAGGGGCGGAATTCTTTACCCCTACTTGCTCTGCCAGGTCGTGGACACTGTCCACGCTGCCATACCATACAATATCAACCAAGTCAATGTCATCGCCGACCAAAGTCTCGATGTCGTTGTCTATATCTATTACACCCACCAAGCCATCTCGCTGTTGTCCGAAATAATAAAGGAAAGATGAGTCCTGGCGGAAAGGGTAATAACCATTGTTAGGGAAATTACAAGGTGAGTTGTTATTTCCGAAAATCAAAATCACGCCTTCGCCTACGAGCTTCTTCAACTCTTGGCGGCGTTGGATGTAAGTGTCCTTACTAAACATATTTTTAGATTTTTACTAATTTTGGTTGCAAAGTTAGCAATTATTTCCTAAAAAATGATTATCTTTGCAAGCAAAATCGCATAAATAGTGAGAATTTATAAATAATTAATAGAAAAAGCTCCAGTTTGTGAGTAATTTGTAACAAAAAACAGGTGATTTGATATGAAGTTGGATAGAAATACAGGACTCGTCCTTGAAGGCGGTGGAATGAGAGGTGTTTTCACGAGTGGTGTTTTGGATGCTTTCATGAAGCACGACTTGTTCTTTCCTTATACGGTGGCAGTGTCGGCTGGTGCATGCAATGGTATGTCGTATATCAGTCGTCAACCTCGTCGTGCGCGTATCTCCAACATCGACTACCTGGCTCGTTATCAATACATCGGGATTCGCCACCTGGTGACGCAGGGATGTATCTTCGACAGAAAACTTCTCTACGATAAGTTTCCTAACCAGTTGCTGCCTTTCGACTTCGATACTTATTTCAAGAATGCGAAAGGTTTCGAGATGGTGACGACCAACTGTCTCACGGGTCAGGCGATGTATCTCTCCGAAACTCATGACAAGCAGCGTGCGCTGGATATCGTTCGTGCCTCCAGCAGTTTGCCATACGTGAGCAAGATTGTGAATGTGGATGGCATCCCGATGCTGGATGGCGGCATTGCCGACAGCATCCCTGTGCAACATGCCATCGACATGGGACATGAGCATAATGTGGTCATACTGACACGTAACAAGGGTTGGCGTGATACGGGCAAGGATCGCAAGATACCTTATTTATATAAGAACTATCCTCGTCTTCGTGTGGCGTTGAGCCATCGTCACAGGGCTTACAATGAACAAATCCAATTGGTCGATGACTTGGAGGCTGCGGGCAAGATTACCTGTATCCGCCCGTTGAAACCTTTGGAAGTAGGGCGCATCGAGAAGGACACTGCCAAGTTGGAGCGACTATACGAAGAAGGCTTCACCTTGGGTGAAGCCTTCTGTAAGGAGTTTATTTAAAACGATTAAATGTTTGTGTCGAGTGTGGTAGTAGCGTCGCCTTCTAATACATACTTAGGACTCTCGCCGTATTTGTTGGCGGTTTGGTCTGAGTCCATGCAGCAAAATACGAGAACGATAATCTGCATGATGCCTGCGGCAATGTATAAAAGTACGATGACGAGGAGTGAACCTAAGCCTGCACCTGCTACAGCATCCATATCACCTGTCAATGCAGAAAGTCCTACCGTGCAGACCAAGAAGGTGACAGCGATGCAACCTGTGAGCATTGGGATTCCTACCCACCAACCGCTATGATTGGTGTCGTGGAGACGGCGGAAGGTCATCGATAGGTTAGCCAAGGCAATGAACAAGCCCAGAAGTTGTCCTACTAAAGGAATCCAGCATAGGAAAATTGCCATGATGAAAAAGGCTAATTCTGCCCACCAGAATTCTGAGCGGCGAATACGACCTGTAAAAGTTACACACTTTGAAAAGGCCAACTTGATAGCCTCCATAAATTCCACTTGTGGTTTAACAACTAAATTTGTCATAATCAATAAAGTTTAAAGGTTTGAGTCCACTTGAAAAAGTGGGTTCGATTTAAATTAAACAAATATCATTGTCG
>ERZ808259.102-NODE-102-length-56595-cov-61.244482_pt1 | contig 56595 bp, 47 predicted proteins | sample MGYA00521279_ERZ808259 | MGnify/ENA primary metagenome ERZ808259 (study PRJEB31516, sample SAMN03275586) | gut metagenome | biome: mammalia-associated habitat; material: feces | host: Papio cynocephalus | place: Kenya | collected 2012-07-27 ...
ATCGTACACAATCAAGGATATCAATGACTTGGTGTCAACTCCTGGGTAAACGCCTATAAAGTCCAATTCTTTCTACGTCCTTTCTACGTCTTTTCTACGTAATCGGTATTATGATGTATAGAAATTGCATATAATGCATATTTTTCTTGGGGGATATATCCTTGCGGAGAATGCAAAACTTGTCGGCATAGGGATTATGTGGTATAATTCACATTCGAAATATCAGCCACTTTTAATGCGATTACCCTGTGTATATTTATCCCCTATTGTGCATATCGATTATTTTCTGTAACTTTGCAAGCGGAATAAACCTTGTGGCGAAAGGAGTGTGCCATAAGGTTTGCAATACATATCACTCCTTATTTAATAGCGTTTGCTATTTATTCGGTATTTGTCGCGGAATGTAGGAAGTTCTAAAAGGCAAAATAGAGCGAATAAGTGTAAACGTCTGCTTCTGCAGATGTTATACTTGTCTTTCTTATTTTGGGGGTGCAAAGATACTACTTTTTGTCAACCAAACAAACACGGAACTTTTACTATGTGCCTTGCGATGCGGACATGGGCAGGTATACAAATAAAATATTTATATTATGAGAAATATATATATCGTAATCAAATGCCTTATTATGGCAACCCTTGTACTATTTTTTACTAATTGTAACGACGAAATAAAAGTTAAAGAAAAAACCTTTTCTGTAAGTACAAACAAAAAAGTATTATTTGCCAAAGGTAACCTACAATATCAAGCAAGTACAAAAACTTGGCGTTTTGCAGAAAATCAGTGGGATTATATTGGTGATGCTAATCACAATATATCCGATACATATAGTGGTTGGATAGATTTATTTGGTTGGGGGACGGGCAAACAACCAACAAATACAAGTACATACTATGAAGACTATCAAACATATGTAGATTGGGGTGAAAATATTATATGTACAGATAAACCTAATATATGGCGCACCCTTAGTGCCTATGAATGGAAATACATTTTTTGCCTTCGCCCTAATGCAAAAGAACTTTGGGGATTTGCTTCAGTTAATGGAATAAATGGAATTGTGATTTTACCAGACAATGGAATTTCTATCAATATACCTTTTGTCTCTTGTATAGATGAAGGATTGGTAGAACAACATGAAGAAAATGCTGAATTTCCTTTTAGATTTCTGTTTGAGACTAACCCAAATGATATTGTAGATTACTCTGTTGCTGATTGGACTAAAATTGAACAGGCAGGTGCAGTATTCTTGCCTGTTACTTGTTATCGTCATGCAAAAGAGGTAGATGGTCTTAATTATGGTTACTATTGGTCAAGTACGCCATTGTATGATGGTAGTGCACTTATGTTGGGATTTAATAATACTATAGGTTTAATATCTGGTTCTATGGATGGAAATGGACGTGTTTATGCTTTTAGTGTGCGTCTTGTCCGAGATTTTTAAATTATTTGTAGCACTATTAAATGTAAACGTTGTGAATCCAATTTTCGTGGTACGAAATGCGTGAACCATTGGATAATGGCGGGTATTGTATTTACTGCCAACATTTGAAGGAAAAGATCAATCAAGAGCAATGACTTAATCTGATTAAGGCTGTCTGACATTGCAGATTTGTCAGACAGCCTTTTTATATGCCTGTTTATTTGCTGGAATACTCCTATGATATACCCGTTGGCGGAATTAGAATAGTTGGAGAAATATACGAAAAAAGTTGCACATATCATTGATTTTTAGCAATTTAGCGGTGTGTTAAATCATTATTTTTTTGATAGGTTTTCCGCTTGAACACCTGCTCTGACATAGTATTTTTTCCTTTCACGCTGCAAATGTACTGATTTTTATTGGATTATACAAGCATATACCGCTTTCCGCAAAATCTTTTTTGCCGAATATACCGCTCTCCGCAAAATGTTTTGCTATTATCTGACTGACAAGGCAATATCTGTACACAAAAAAACGATGCAGAAACAATCATTGTCTCTACATCGCTTTGTATGCCGTTTAGCAGGCAATATGTCTCTTACAATCTTGCCTTGATGGCTGCGGATTCGGCTTCGTAGCCGGGTTTGTCGAGGAGAGCAAACATGTTCTTCTTGTATGCTTCCACGCCGGGTTGGTTGAACGGATTGACGCCGAGGATATAGCCCGAGATACCACAGGCACGCTCGAAGAAATAGATGAGTTCGCCCAGATAATACTCATTGAGGGCAGGCATCGTAATCTTCATATTGGGTACACCGCCGTCCACGTGTGCAAGCATCGTACCGAGTTCCGCCATCTTGTTGACTTCGTCCACACGCTTGCCGGCGAGGAAGTTCAGTCCGTCGAGGTTAGCCTCATCAAACGGGAATTCCACCTTGTGGTTGGGTTGCTCTACCGTGATAACGGTCTCGAAGAGATGACGCTCACCGTCCTGGATATATTGTCCCATCGAGTGCAGGTCGGTTGTGAAGTCCACACTTGCGGGGAAGATGCCCTTGTGGTCTTTGCCCTCCGACTCTCCGTAGAGTTGCTTCCACCACTCGCTGACATAGTGCAATTTCGGATGGAAATTGACGAGCAACTCAATCTTCTTGCCCTGCTCGGAGTAGATACTGTTGCGGGCAGCCGCATACTGCGCAGCGGGGTTCTCCTCAAACGGCGTATTGATACCGCATACCTCCGCCATACGTGCCGCACCGTCGATGAGTGCACGGATGTCAAAGCCTGCGCAAGCGATAGGCAGCAGACCTACAGGCGAAAGCACCGAGAAACGTCCGCCGATATTGTCCTCAATGACGAATGTCTTGTACCCCTCTTGGGTTGCCAGCGTGCGAAGCGCACCTTTCTTGGCATCGGTGATGCAGACAATCAGTTTTTGTGCTGCCTCCACGCCCTGTTGCTTCTCGAGTTGGGTCTTGAGCAGACGGAAAGCCAGTGCGGGTTCGGTCGTGGTACCCGATTTGGAAATACAGATAATACCGAAACGTTTGTCTTTCAGCAGGTTCTGCAACTCGTAGAGGTAGTCCTCGCTGATGTTCTGACCGGCATAGACAATAGCGGGTTTGTTGCCTTCGAGGTATGCAAACGAGGAGGACAACGCCTCAATCACGGCTTTCGCACCGAGGTACGAACCGCCGATACCTATGCAGACGATTACCTCGCACTCTTTGCGGAGCAAGTCGGCTGTAGCCTGAATATCCTCCAACTGCGGCTTGATGTCCTCGGGAAGGGTCATCCAACCCAAGAAATCGTTGCCTTTACCGGTGCCCTTAACGAGCATCTCCTGGCACTCAGCCACCTGCTCTTTGTAGGCATTCACCGCCTCGGCACTCACCGCCTTGGCGTAGGAAAATTGAATATCCTTCATAGTTTTATATATTATTGTAACTTCTCTGTCAGTTCGCGAATCACCTTGGTGGGCGATTTGCGGTTATATAATATGTCGTACATAGCGTCCACTATCGGCAGGCTCACCTGCATACGCTCGTTGGCGATATGTATCGCACGCGTACCATAGTACCCCTCCGCCACCATCTCCATTTCCATCTGCGCGGCTTTGATAGAGTACCCAAGTCCCACCATCTGTCCGAACTGGCGGTTACGGGAGAACTTGGAATACGCAGTTACCAGCACATCGCCCAAATAGCCACTCGCCGTGATGTCGCGGTGAGCAGGAGAAACGGCTGTGGCAAAACGCAGTATCTCCTGCATTGCATTGGTGAGCAATACGGCTTGGAAATTGTCGCCGTAGTGCAAACTTTGGCACATTCCCGCCGCTATGGCATAGATATTCTTCATCACGCTGCTGTACTCCAACCCGAGCACGTCGTTGCTCGTGGTGGTATGCACAAAGGGTGTCTGAAAAAGCGTCGCCCACTCGTTGGCATTATCCAAGTTCTCGCAACCGATAGTCAGGTAACTGAGCCGCTCCAGCGCAATCTCCTCCGCATGACAAGGGCCCGCAATAATGCCCAACTGCTCCATAGGAATACGGAAACGGATATGCAGATAGTCTGTAACCAACAGATTATCATCCGGTATCATACCCTTCACCGCTGAGATGACGATCTTGCGGGTTACATTGCGACGAATCTTGTTGAGCGACTGCTTTACATACGGCGACGGAATAGCCACAATCAGCACATCCGACTGCGACACCACCTTGTTGATGTCCGTAGAGAAATGAATACGCGACACATCGAACTCCGCCGCACCAAGATAAGACGGGTTCTTGCCGGTGGCAACAAACTCGTCTATCGCCTCTTGCCGGCGGATAAACCAATTGATCTCGGTTTGGTTGGTCAGCACAATCTTTGCCAATGCCGTCGCCCAACTTCCCGAACCTAAAATTGCAATTCTATATTGCATTTCTGTCCTTTGTTCTTTGTTCCTTGTTCTTTGTCTGACAAGTCAACCCGTTACGCCTCCGGCTTCATCGTCGGGAAAAGAAGTACTTCCTGGATAGTCGGCTGTCCGGTCATCAGGATAGCCAGACGGTCGATGCCGATACCGATACCCGATGTGGGCGGCATACCGTATTCGAGCGCACGCATAAAGTCGTGGTCAATCACCATCGCCTCGTCGTCGCCTTTGTCCGCCAGTTTCATCTGCTCCACAAAGCGGTTGTACTGGTCAATCGGGTCGTTCAACTCGCTGTACGCATTCGCCAACTCTTTGCCGTTCACCATCAACTCGAAGCGCTCCGTCAGACCGGGCTTGGAGCGGTGCATTTTCGTCAGCGGCGACATCTCCACAGGGTAATCCGTGATAAAGGTCGGCTGGATAAACGTTCCCTCGCAGGTCTCGCCGAATATCTCGTCAATCAGTTTGCCTTTGCCCATGTGCTCGGTGTCCTCCACGCCGTATTTCTTGGCTGCCTCGCGTATCTCGTCCTCGCTCATTGTCGAGAGGTCAAGCCCCGTCTTTTCTTGGATAGCCTCCAAGATAGGCAAACGGCGGTAAGGTGCCTTGAAATCCACTTCGTGGTCGCCAATCTGCACTTTGGTTGTGCCGTTCACGGCAAGGGCGATTGTCTCCAGCAGATGTTCGGTAAACGACATCATCCAGTTGTAGTCCTTGTATTGTACGTACAACTCCATGCAGGTGAACTCAGGGTTGTGACTGCGGTCCATACCCTCGTTGCGGAAGTTGCGCCCTATCTCATACACGCCCTCGAAGCCGCCGACTATCAGTCGCTTGAGGTACAACTCCGTGGCGATACGCAGATACATATCCACGTCCAATGCATTGTGGTGCGTGATAAACGGACGCGCCGATGCACCACCCGCAATCTGCTGAAGGATAGGCGTTTCCACCTCGGTATAGCCCGCCTCGTCAAACACACGGCGCATCGTGCGAATGATAGTAGCACGCTTCAGGAACACATCCTTTACACCATCATTCACAATCAAGTCCACATAGCGCTGGCGGTAACGCTGCTCGGGGTCGTTGAACCCGTCATACGCCACACCGTCCTTGTATTTCACGATAGGCAGCGGACGCAGGCTCTTTGACAGCACGGTCAGTTTCTTGGCGTGCACCGAAATCTCGCCCATCTGCGTACGGAACACGAAGCCCTCAATACCGATAAAATCGCCTATATCAAGCAGTTTTTTGAATACCACATTATACATCTGCTGCTCCACGGTGGTAGCGGTCTCGCCTTCTGGTACGGGTGCCTGAATATCATCGCGGCTCACATACACCTGAATACGCCCCTTCGAGTCCTGCAATTCAATAAACGATGCCTTGCCCATGATACGTTTCGACATCAGTCGCCCCGCAATGCGCACCTCTTTGCCCGTGTACCATTTGGCGGTGGTGTCATCGTCTTTGAAGCCCGCTTTGATGTCCTTCGAGTATCCTGTAACTACGTATTCATCAGCAGGATAGGGATTGATACCCATATCGCGCATCGTCTGCAGACTCTGTCTGCGCACTTGTTCTTGTTCAGATAATTCCATATTGTTGTCTTATTTCTCCACTGCTTAAGCAAACTACAGCAGTATATTTCTTAATTATATCGGAATACGCCACGATACTCCAATTTGGCTGCAAAGATACAAAAAATCTTTGGAATACACAATACAGAAAAGCGTGAACCAGGGCAACCGCATCAAAATAGTAGCATAATTAGTTAATTTTGAAAGAATAAATACTATTTCTCAAGCAAAATGTTATTCGTAACTTGACGACGCGAGACGCGTCGTCCCCACAAACACTGCAAATTCATCCAGTTTGTGCCAAACTGCCCGCGGACGAGGGCGTCCGCGTCCCCGGCGATGCTACTTTATGGTAAAAATCCTAATAATGCATTCTTGCAATGCATAAATGTGTTAATGTTTGATGCGGTTGCCCTGAGCGTGAACACCTTATATGTATAAGCGCAGAGCAAGAGAAATCAAAAAAACAAAAGAAACAAAGACTTGAATTTCTATGCCGCAAGAGGCAAGAAAATGGGAAAAGTAAACCAAAAGTTACTCTTTGACGATGCGAGACGATAGGGAGTTCTACTCAAGCCACTGGCTTTCGTGTCGCTACGGCATTAAGTGCGCCTGTGGCGCATAACGACGCGAGACGCGTCGTCTCCCAAACATAGCAAATCTATTCAGTTTGTGCCAAACTGACCGCGGACGAGGCGTCCGCGTCCCCGGCGATGGCTTGCAGGGAAACCCGTAGCGTCCGCGTCCCCGGCAGAAGATAGGTGCCAACTCAATAGGTAAACATACGGTATCCTATCGTGAACAACCCGATAATCACCTAATAATCACCCGATAATCACCTAGACCCGATAGTATGATGATTAGGAGAATTAAGATGATAGGATATATTGTTGCTATTCGGAGCCGGTGAGGATAATGGGTGTGCCGTCAATGTATTCGTGGTCTCGGTCTATGCGGGCAAGAGAGATGATTTTGGCTACATCAACAAGGGGAGAGAGTTGCACCTCTTCATCGAATACAAAACAGAAAAAGTTGCCTTGCGGATTGGGGTGCAAGGCTTGGTACCTTAGTGGAGGTTTATTGCTTATAGACTGCCTCTTTTTTGCATCTCCAAGTTGAACTTGCGAACCTCTGTTCCATTTCTTACTACCGGTGCGATATGCAAAATATGCTGCCAATTGGCACTGCTAGCAACAGAAATCTTTTGGCATACATTTTGCGTACCTTATTATGACGTGAGTTCGAGATAAAAACTCTTGTGCCGCAAAGCGGCAGGAAATCTAAGTAAATCTTTGCTTTTACATTCATAAATTGCCTTAAATTTTATTCGCCTACGGCGGCAAAGTATGCTATTATGCTAATATCGAACTAACATTATATATATAATTTTCGCTACAGACAGGATTTATGAAATGGAATTGGAACAAGAATGCCGCGGTGCGCTATCTGCGGCAGTTGGTATCGCTCAGTCAGGACATTGACACCGAGGCAGCAAGTGCCACCATACGGCAGAACGTGTATTTCCGCGGACCGAATGTTTTTATTCTGTTCTTCGCTATTATTATCGCCTCGGTGGGACTGAATGTCAATTCCATTCCGGTCATTATAGGTGCGATGCTTATCTCTCCGCTGATGGGACCGATTATGGGGTTCGGTATGGGTTTAGGTACCAATGACACCGACTTGGTACGCACATCGCTCAAGAATCTCGCCGTAATGGTCAGTATCAGTATCCTTGCCTCCACCCTCTATTTTCTGATTTCGCCGCTCTCCATGGAGAACCCAACAGAATTGCTCGCCCGCACCAAACCGACCATCTACGATGTGTTCATCGCCCTGTTCGGCGGGTTTGCCGGCATACTGGAGACCTCGCGCAAAGAACGCGGCACGGTGATGTCAGGCGTGGCCATCGCCACCGCTCTGATGCCCCCGCTCTGCACAGCGGGTTTCGGTATCGCCACATGGCATTGGCAATACATTGCCGGGGCATTGTACCTCTTTTTGATCAACAGTATCCTTATTGCGTTGGCAACCTTCCTTGCCGTGAAATATCTGCGCTACCCCGTAGTGCAGGAACATACCACCAACAAACGCCGTCGTGCCATATCCATCACCATTGTCATATTAGTGCTGATTGTGCCGAGTATCATATCCGCCATTTCGGTAGTGCGCGAAAACAATTTCAGCCGCCGTGCCAACACGTTCATTGCACAGCACAAGACCATAGGGATGAGTTACGTATATCAGACGCAAGTGAATGCAACCGCCTCTACCATTGATTTCTTTCTTGCAGGCGAGACGTTGTCGGAGGCTGACCGCAAACTGTTTCTTGCCGATGCTATGCAGGCGGGCTTCGACTCCACCTCTATCGTCTTGCACGAAGATGCACTTACAGCCGATGATACAGACCTCAGACAAGAGCAGTTGATCAAAGACCTATTTGCCACCAAGGATGAACAGATACAAGCCTACCAGCAGCAGATCAGCGACCTGCGCACCCGGTTAGCCGCCGCAGAACGGCTCAACACGCAGCACACCTTCCCCACCGAGCAACTGACAAAAGAGATACAAACGCAATATCCCGCAGTGGAAAGCATCACGTTTGCTTTGGGAGAACATCTGACCACGAGCAATGATACCACGCTGGTGGAACCTATCACGTTGGTTTCCGTACAGTTGGCACACAAGAAAACCCTCTCCCGCACAGAACGGGAAAAACTGCAGGAATGGCTCCGCATACGGCTCAACGCCGATGCGATAGAGGTGGTAATACAATAATCCATATAACGTAAGTTCGATATAACGAAGGAAAGGGACTTTGTCGATCAACAACTGACAACAACTATTAAACAACAGAGAATAGAACTGCCTTTGAATTGACCACAAATCGGCATTATCGGGGCTATATTGAACGGACGGCTACGCCGTATTACCACAAATTAACCATAAATGCTATATCACTAAATTAGCGCAACTGATGTTATATACAGCACTCCCCTGCAAGTAGATTGCTTGCAGGGGAGTTATTGTATTATTGTGTATTATTTCTGGTACTTGCCGATGTGCTTCATCGCAAAGAATATCAGCCAGTCGGGGGTATGCTTGAGGAGGGGTGTACAGAGGTGGTTGATGACACCCGGCATATCGGCTTTCCTGCCGCGGAACATACTGCGCAAGGCACGCTTGACCAGTTTCTCGGGGGGGATAGAGACGGTGAGATTGACCGCCAACTTGCGCAGGTTGGGTGCAAGACCGAACAGAGCCGTATCCACTGCCCCGGGGGTCATTACGGTGATATTTACGCCTTTGGGGCGTAGTTCATACCACAGCGACTTGGAGAAGTTATAGATAAAGGCTTTTGTTGCGTTGTAGGTCTGGATACCGGGCATAGCCATCCATGCGGACATAGACGACATATTGAGGATATAGCCTTTCTTGCGGGGCTTGCCGCAGATGGTCTGCGATTGCTCTTCCTCGGTCAGTTGGCGGGCTATCATATCCTCCCCAAACAGGCGGCATAGTTTAGCCACCGTGGTGATATGAAGATTGAGCATCAGTTCAATGCGGCGCATAGAGGTCTCACAGTAGGGATTGAAGAAGAAGACGCCTGCATCGTTGATAAGGATGTCCACCACGAGATTGTTGGCGTGGCAGTAGTTGTAGAGTTCTTCCGCCGCGTCCTGCTTGCTGAGGTCGGCATAGTGGGGGATAGCCTTCACTTTGTACTGCGTTTCAAGGGCTTCCGCCACCTTGCAGAGTTCTTCCTCCTGATTGCTGACCAAGAGGAGATCGGTATGATAATCGCGGGCTAACTGCGTGGCATACTGCAAACCGATACCACTGCTCGCACCTGTAACGAGACTTAACACCGTTGGTTCTAATTATGAATTATGAATGAGGAATTATGAATTGTCAGTCTTGCTTATTTTCTGCCATTGATTTCTTGGCGTTGGCTTCGAGGTGGGCGATCTCTTTCTTGAGACAAGCGGGGATCTTTTCACCGTCACGCTCCACGCACTCGTGGCACTTCATATCGAGGGTGTACATACGTCCCACGCAGTAGTTGGAGCGTCCGCAACCTGCGTGGTAGTGAGGATTAGCCTGTACGTGGTTGACAAAATCGGGGTCTTTGATGAGTACGTGGGCTATCTGGAAGAGTTCAAAGCCCTCGTCCATAATGGTCTGACAGTTGTCGCCCGACTGTACACCGCCCACATAGATAAGTTTGGTATCACCGAGTTCGTCTTTCAGTTCCTTTTGGAAGAGTTTCGCCTGCTCCATAAAGTAGAGTTCCTTGAACGGCACGGTAGGTATCATCAACGCACCGCCGCCGCATAGCAGGGCGGCTTTGAGCCACCAGAAAGACTTCATCGGCATATAGTGTGCCAGCGTCTTGATAGGCATAGCCCCGCCGAGGATACGCATAGGGGAGGCACTGACCGTGCCGCCCGACAGGACGATACCATGCACGTGATGTTTGAGTATCTCACGCGCCACACGCAGCCCTTCCTCTATATCCGAGCCGCCACGGCAAGCGTCCCACATATTGGTCTTGACCACTACCGCCATATCATTGCCGGCGTGCTTCATCACCTCGTCGAGCACCTCGTTGAGGAAACGTACACGGTTCTCGAAAGAGCCACCGTATTCATCATGTCGGTGGTTGGTGCGTCGGCTGATGAACTGCGAAAGGAGGTAGGCATGCCCTGCGTGGATTTCCACGCAGTCGAAGCCTGCTTCGCGGCAGAAGTCCACTGCTTCGCCGAACTTCTTGACGAGTTGCTTTATCTCGTCCACACGCAGACGGCGGTGGATAGTAGGCGAATAGAGGTTGAAGCCGTTGCTGGCACTGACGGGCATACAATGGCAGGTATAGAAATGGGTCATATTACCACAATGCCCGAGTTGGATACCGGCTTTGGCTCTCTCGGCGTGGATTGCGTCGGTCAGTTTCTTCAAGCCGGGGAGCGCTTCCTCGCGCACATAGAGTTGTCCGTCAAAAGAGACACCGCTGAGGTCCACCGCGCAGTATGCCACCGTGGTCATTCCCACTCCGCCGTGTGCTACACTGACGTGGTAGTCGTGCAGTTCCTGCGAGGGGGTGTTGTTGTGGCACATATTCTCAAACGCAGCCGAGCGGATAAAGCGGTTGCGGAGCGTGACAGGTCCCAGTTGACAGGGTGTAAAGAGGGAAGACATAATTATGAATTAGGAATTATGAATTAGGAGTGGTCGTTCCATGTGTGTACCGCGGGCGAGGCGCCCGCGTCCCCGGAATATGCCATTCTTCATTATCTCGGTTAGTAAATGAATGGTATGATACGTTTGAGTTTCTTACTGTCGAACTCGTCGGGGAACTCTTCCTGATATCTATGCCATATTGAATTGGCACGTGGGATAAGGTTGCAGCAACTGAACCAGAAGAAGAGCAGTCCTGCAGGCGACCAAGTAAGGATAGCGAAACCGAGCCACTCAGTTATTTCGCCAAAGTAGTTGGCACTCGTTACGTACTTATAGAGTCCTTTCTTTGGCAAGTAGTGGTTGGTATCACCGGGTTTGCGCAGATGACGGATTACATAGTCGGAATGGAGATTGATAATCATACCGGCAATAAAGATACACGTACCGACGATAAAGCGCGGATCGGTTACCCATGAAGCAGTATAAAGTTCGGGTTTATACAGGGGTGCGATATGGAAGAGCCAATAGCCTTGCACATAGCCGTTGATAAGGTTCCAAAGCACAGACAGCCCCATTATAACGATAGGCATCTTGCTCTTGCCTTTCATCATAAAGGGAAAGATAAACGAGCGTTGGAAATAGTGTGTTTCAAAGAGCAGCAGGAACACCCAGTATGGCACATTGCGTGTAACACCGCCATACAGATTGAGTGAGCGCAAATAGAGGAACAGCACTACAATAAAGACGGGTGCTTCCATGAGGCACCAACCGATTTTGTTGTTGATAGCAGGTCCCCATTTCTCGGTGCGCATCTTGCCATATCCCGCATCCACAAAATAGAGTGCGATAAAGACCACGAGCCCCACAAGAGCCATTATAAAAAGGAGATTGTTGAAAAACTCAAGGGTGTAGATATGTTCCATTCAGTTCGATATTAAGCGCACATACACACGATATATGCGTACACTATTGCGCAAATTACGCTGCAAAGGTACAAAGAAAAAGCGAAACGAGCAAACATCGTCTGTTTTTTGCCAACATTTTTCTACATATCAGTAACTCTTCCGACGTTTACACAGGAGTTGGCAAAATGTCTGGTAAACGCCCTATACGAACCTATCTCGTTGCCGTCTCGTTGCCGTCTCGTTGCCGTAATTTTCGCTTATTTTAAGGTTTTATCTCGGACGTATCGCCCTACCACTACCCTACCACTATTGGGTCTTATACCGCTATTATACCTGTCTGTACGACATACAGGGAACACTCCGATGGTAGATAACGTACAAAGCAAAGCATAATTATCCTATCAGGAATCATCTAGCACCCGATATGATCAGCGGAAAGTATATACAAGGCTATACAGAAGGAAAGGGCATTTGCATATATCGGAAATATGTTGTAACTTTGCGCCTTAATTGACGGATTGCCGGTCTGCCATTCATACGCAATCCATCTGCAACTTGTCTGCAATTCATATACACTATTTTAAGGTACTATGACGATTATTTTTGATTTAGACGGAACACTTATCAACACCATTGCCGACCTCGGTCTGGCATGCAACCACGCCTTGTCTGCGGCAGGCTACCCGACACACGACTTGGCGGAATATCCGCATTTGGTAGGCAACGGCGTAAACAAACTGATAGAGCGTGCTTTGCCGGCGGAAGCCAAACAGACTGCGGAACAGACCCAAGCGGAAATACAACGGTTGCGCAAAGATTTTATCCCATACTATAACGAACACAACTGCGACCATACCGTCCCTTATGAGGGTATGCCCGAGGTGCTGGCAACGCTGAAAAAAGCAGGTATGCGTCTGGCGGTGGCGTCGAACAAGTATCAAGAAGCGACACAAAAAATCATAGCGCACTATTACCCGGGCATATTCGATGTAGTGTTCGGCGAGCGCGAGGGTGTACCCCGCAAGCCCGATCCGCAAGTGGTGTACGACATTCTGGCAATACTGCCCGACAAGAAAGTATTGTATGTAGGGGACAGCATAGTGGATATAGAGACCGCCCGCAATGCGGGAGTGCCTATGATTGCCTGCACGTGGGGCTTTGTGGCACACGAAGAACTCTGTGCCGCACAACCGGACTACCTCATTGACCAGCCCCAGGAAATTTGTAAATTTGTAAATTTGTAAGTGTGTAAATTTGTAAATACGCGAAGCCAACAACATATAACCACAAACGCGGCAACAGAGCCGCCAATAACGCAAAGCCACTAACGTGAGCGAAGCGAACCACTAACACAAAGCAAAAAAATGGACATCCTGTTGATTATACTCGGAGCCGTATGCCTGCTGGCGGGCATAGTCGGCTGTGTACTGCCCGTACTGCCGGGAGTACCGTTGGCATATATAGGTATGCTGTTGCTACAACTGACCGACCGCGTGCAGTTCACGTGGCAGTTTCTCGTGATATGGGCAGTAGTGGTTGTGATAGTGCAGGCACTGGACTATTTCGTTCCGGCATGGGGGACGAAGCGTTTCGGCGGCTCGAAATGGGGGGTATGGGGCAGCACCATCGGTATGCTGGTGGGGCTGTTTTTCGGTGTATGGGGGATAATCCTCGGTCCTTTTATCGGTGCAGTGGTGTTTGAACTGATAGACGGCAAGAACACCCGTGCGGCTCTGCGTGCGGGCTGGGGTTCGTTTGTCGGGCTAATGACCGGCACCATTCTCAAACTCATCTGCTGCGGACTGATGACCTACTATTTTATCGCCGCACTGGTGTAACCTAACGTGAGTTCAATATAACGAAATAGACTTTGTCTGTCAACAACTGACAACAACTATTAAACAACAGATAACAATATAATAATCACTACAGACAGTAAACATAAAATACCATAAATTTTATTCGCCTACGGCGGAAAAGTAAGACAATTGGTTCATATTGAGTTCACGTTAATATACCCATTTTTCGGGACTTGCATATATAGGTATTTTTTTGTAATTTTGCGGTGGAAATTTTGCTGAATGAAACATCTCTTTTCCGCTATATGGCTATTGATGGTTCCGCTGCTTGTGTGTGCGCAAGTGGAAGTCATACTCACCGATTCGCTCACGGGAGAGCGTATCGGTGATGTCTCCGTCTTGGCATTGGAAACGGGGCAAGGCGGTATCAGCAACCCGCAGGGTGTGGCGCGGCTGAACCTCGCCACGGGTGCCTATACCTTGGACATCACCCACCTCAGTTACCGCGAAGTGCTGCTGCCCGTAGAGATAAAAAACGCCCAACAGATCATTGCCGTGCGCCTCGTACAGCAGACGCAAGTCATTGAAGAAGTGGTGGTTACCGCCAGCGAGTCGCAGGGCGCATCGTCTGCCTCGGTGGTCGGCAAAGAGGCAATGCAGCACCTGCAGCCGTCCAGTTTCGCAGACATAGTGAGTATGCTCCCCGGTGCCAGCACACAAGCCCCCAACCTAACCTCCGCGAACACTATCAAACTGCGCGAAGCGAGCAATGGCTCTACGAACAGCGACTATGATGCCGCCTCCCTCGGCACCAGTTTCGTGGTGGACGGCGCCCCTATCTCCACCGATGCGAATATGCAGTACGTGCAGGGCGGCAGCAGCGGGCAGGACGACCAACGGCAGGTGGTGAACAAAGGCGTGGATATGCGTACTATCTCCACCGACGACATCGAGAAGGTGGAGATAATCCGCGGCATCGCAGGTGCGGAATACGGCGATGTAACCAGCGGTGTGGTAAAGATAGAGCGCACGATGAAGCCTACTCCGTGGCGGGCGCGCTTCAAAGCCGACGGCTTCAGCAAACTGTTCTATGTCGGCAAAGGCGTAGGCTGGAACAACGACCGCACCGTACTCAACGTGGGCGTGGACTACCTCAATGCGAAGAACGACCCGACCAACACCCTTGAGAACTACCAGCGTGTTACCGCCTCTGTGCGCCTGCAGAACCGTTGGCGCGTGGACGACACCAATATCCGTTGGCAGAACAGTCTCGACTACACGGGCAGTATTGACAACGACAAACTCGACCCCGACATCAACCACAACAAGGAGGACTCCTACCGCAGCGAGTACCACCTGATGAAATGGTGCAACACGTTGAACATCAGCAACAAGAGTCAGCAGTTCTGGTCGTTTGCGCTGACAGCAAATATCAGTTATTCGCTCGACCGAATCCGTCAGACCAAGTTCACCCAACTCACCACCCCTATCCAGCCCGCCATTGACAATATGCAGGAGGGCAACGCCGACGTGGGCTTGCTGCCGTACCAGTACATCGCGCACCACCTTGTGGACGGCAAACCGATGAACGTCTTCATACGCCCCAAAGCCAACTTCTTCTTCCACACATGGACGCTGGAGCATAAAGCGGCAATGGGCATTGAGTGGAAATACGACAAGAACTTCGGTCGCGGACAGGTGTACGACCTCACGCGCCCGCTCAACTACTCGTCATACTTGCGCCCGCGGGCATACAGTGACATACCCGCTTCCAACCAGTTGGCATGGTACATTCAGGACGACATCAATATCCCAATACGCAAGACCTCCTTCGACCTCGAAATAGGTCTGCGCGGCACATCGCTGATGGGGTTGGACAAGGAGTACACCATGCACGGCAAGTGCTACCTCGACCCGCGCGTGAACCTGATGTACAATATCCCCGTGAAAGGCGGCAAGGTCTATATTGCTGCGGCTGTCGGACAGCATACCAAGATGCCGACACTGCTGCAACTCTACCCGAACCTCCTCTACGAAGACCTCAAGGTGCGCAATGTCACTATCTCGCAGGACAGCATCATGAACATCTACACCCACATCATCGACCCGACGAACTACCTACTCTCGCCCGCCCGCAACCTCAAGTGGGAGGTACGCGCAGGCTTCGAGATACACCAACATCGCTTCTCTGTCACCTATTTCCAAGAGCGTATGAACGATGGTTTCCGCTCGTGGAAGAACTGCGTACCCTACACCTACACCGTGGATTCCATTGCACCCAACGGCGACCGCACACCGCTGACCTACAGCAAGTTGCTTACCTATTCCATGACCACCAACGGCAGCGAGATATTCAAGCAGGGTGTCGAGTGGCAGTACTCCTCGCCGCGTATCCCTGCTATCTGCACACGTTTCACCGTCAACGGTGCGTGGCTGCGCACCACCTATCAGAACTCGCAGGCGGTCTTCTCCACCGACAAACTGTCCGAAGTCATCAACGGCATTGCCGTGCGCGATATGTATATCGGCTATTACGACTGGACGGAGGGCACTATCCGCGAGAACCTCAACACCAACCTGATTGCCGATGTCTATATCAAGCCGCTCGGGCTCACGGTCAGTGCCACCTTCGAACTCAACTGGTACACCGCCTCGCAGACGCTCTACAAGGACGGCACGCCAATCGCCTATATGGACCTCAGCGGCGAACTCAAGCCCTATCGCGAGGAGGACAAGTCCAATCCGTATCTCCGTGCGCTCACATTCACCTACAACGCCGACCAGTTCCGCCGCAAGACAGTACCTTTCGCAGGCTACCTCAACCTGCGTGTGCAGAAGAGCATCACCAAGTATGCCGACCTGGCATTCTTCGTCAATAAACTGTTAGACTACCTTCCTGACTACCAAGTGGACGGCATCACCATTCACCGCAGTGCCAGTCCCTATTTTGGTATGGAAATCAACTTGAAACTATGATGAGACAATCCGTACAATCCTTCCTGCCCCTTGTGATAGCGGCTGTATGCTTCACCACCAACGCCTGCACGCCTCGCGTGGACGTGTCGCAGAACCTCTGCCCCGTGGAGATAACTATGTCGCTCCCATCTGTGGCGGACACGCTCTCCGAGCATGCCATTCGCCTCAGCGAAGTGGCTATCACCTTCAACGACCTCAACATGAATACGCAACAGGTTGTCACCCCCGACACCTTCGTCTTCGACACAACCGCCTATGCCGTCCGTTTCTCGGTCAAGGTGCAGGCTGGCTATTACGACATCAGTGCCACAGCCTCCATGCTGCTCGACACCGTCTCCGTGCGCCTGCACGCGTATATACAAGGTGTCTCCATCACAGCCAACCCCGCGGACACCGCACCCGCATCGCTCCGTTTGGACGCCAACGTGGTGCAGGACAGGAGCACCGACTTCATCTTTGCCGAACTCTCCACCTCCGGCACACAGACCCCGCAAGGCAAGAACTATGTTGGTGACAGTTATTTTGTCCTCTACAACAACACCGACGACACCCTCTATGCCGATGGCGTGGTGTTGCTCGAGTCCAAACTCAAAAACGTGCAGAAGTACGGCAGACTCGACCCTTATTTCATACCCGAGTGCTTTGGTGCGGACGCTATCTACCGCATTCCGGGCAGCGGCAAAGACCACCCCGTAGCCCCGGGAGGCACTGTCCTGCTGGTGGACAATGCACAGAACCACAAGCAGGCGAACCCCGCCTCCTTCGACCTCAGCCATGCGGACTTCGAGTGGTACGACCAGTCCACCAGTGCCTCCGTCACGGACATCGACAACCCCGATGTCCCCAATATGGACAAACTCTACTGCTACACCCTCACCATCTGGCTCCCCAACCGCCAGGGCAACACCTCTTTCGCCCTTGCGCGTTTCCCCGAGGGGCTGTCCGACTCCGCCTACCTCACCGACTATCGGTTGGAATACGACTACACGCTTGTTACCAACGCTGGCAACTTCGATATGCACTCCAACTGCTACCGCGTACCCAACGAGTGGATAATCGACTGCGTGAACACCTGTCCGCGTACCGCCTACCAGTGGACAGTAACCGCCCCTAGTCTGGACGCTGGCTGGACATACATAGGCGACATCGGCTCCGACAAGCAACGCTTCGGCAAGTGTGTCCGTCGCCGCGGGTGTGTGGAGAATGGCGAACCTGTCCTGCTGGGCAACGGGCGCAGCATGCTGCAGGACACCAACAACTCCACCATGGACTTCCTACCCGCACAACCCTCCGACCCCGAATACTTCAGATAGTGCCCCCACAGCCGATACGTAAGCAACAATTCCTAATTCATAATTCTTCATTCATAATTCCTTGAACGCTCTTCTTGTCATCATCACCTCATTGCTCTTGGACACCACCTCCACGCAAGCCTACGTGCAGGGGCGGTTCGGGCAGTCCGCCATGCCCCTTGCGGGTGTGCAGGACGGTGGTTTCAGTGTACAGGCACAGTCGGTGTTCGACATCAACGATGTCAGCCGCGTCTTCGGCGAAGCAGGCTACACGTGGGGGCAGAGCGAGGGCAACCGATGGGTGGAGAACGCTGACTACGAACTGCTCTATCCCTACCTCACGTGCGACACCATCGGCGGCGGCATGCGCTCCGAACAGTACTCCTTCCGCGGGGGCTACCGTATGGCGAAACATCATATCATCTGGCACCTCGCACTCCAATACCGTGCCTTGCAGAGTTACCGCAGCATCGATCCCCGTCCCAAGAACAAGGTGGCTGACCTGCGTATCGACGGCTCTGTCGGCTACATCAACGACCGTTACGCCTACTCCCTCGTGGGGCAAGTCGGACGATACAAGCAGAACAACGCCATATCCTTCTACTCCGAGGCGGGCAACTCCACCATCTATCATCTTGTGCAGACCAACGAGGACTATGCACGCTTTGCGGGCGACTTCACCTCGTCCTACTATCACGGCTTCACTGCAGGCGCACAAGCCATGCTCCAACCGCGCCTGCGCGGCTGGCTGGCAGGGGTGGACTACCACTGTCTCTCTGTCACCAAGGAACTCAACAACTCCACTTTCACACCCATCGCCCTGCTCCGCACGCACGACATCGGAGCCCAACTTGGCTATGCTGCCCCCCTCTGGCGCGTCTCACTGCAGGCTGCCTATGTCCTCCGCACGGGTACGCAATACTATTATGGCGATGTCGCCGGCAACTACTACCATTTACTATACAAGGCAGCCAACTACCGCGAGCAGCAGTGCCGCATCAATCTCAGTGGCTCCTACCGTCTCAACCTCCCCATTGGCTATATGTGCTTTGCTGCCGATGCCGACTATCTCCACAAAATCCCCTCATCACTCTCTGCCACACCCGCACATCCCTATTTCCAAGACCTCTCTGCCTACCTGACGGCATCGCAACTGCACGCCTGCCTCTCTGTCCGCTACACCTTCCCCATAGCCTCCCGCTACGCATGGTTCATCTCTCCCTCCGCCGCCTACACCTACTATACCACCTGTTCCAACGCTTGGCTGGTCTCTCTTTCCACCGGCATTTGTTTCTAATTGCCCAGGGCAACCGCAACAAAATAGTAACGGAACAATGTAAAAATAATGCAAAGGTCCTCAAGGCAGTCTATAAATGCCATCAAAAAGCCATATTGAAAGATATATACAGTTCGTCAAAGCCGATAACGATGCGAGCCGATAGGAAGTTCTACTCAAGCCACAGGCTTTCGTTTCGCTTCGGCACTCAGTGTGCCTGTAGCGCATAACGACGCGAGCCGTGTCGTCCCCCAAGTGCGTAGCATAGTCATACGGTTTGTGCCAAACCGACCGCGGACGAGGGCGAGCCCCCCTACTTCGCCTATGGCTTGTATGAAACCCGTAGCGTCCGCGTCCCTGAAACAATGCACAATTTTGATGCGGTTGCCCTGCTAATTGCCGGCTTCATTTGCATATTTCATAGAAAAGCAGTAACTTTGCGCGTTTGAAATAGAGATATTATGCTACGACATCTACACATACAAAACTATGCCCTCATTACGCATTTAGACCTTGACCTTGAGGGCGGTTTCTCCGTGCTGACCGGCGAAACGGGTGCAGGTAAGAGTATTATTCTCGGTGCGCTCAATCTGGTAATGGGCGGACGAGCAGACACCAAAGCCATTACCGACGGCGAAGACAAGTGTATCATCGAGGCGGAGTTTGACGAGTGTATCGTTCGCCGCGAACTGTACAGCAACGGCAAATCGCGTTCGTTTGTGGATGACTCGGTGGTAACGCTGGCAGAACTCAAGACGCTGGCGGCACGCCTGATAGACATCCACTCGCAGCATGCCAACCTGCTTCTTGAGAACGATGATTTCCAACTCTCTGTGGTAGATGCTATGGCGGGTAATACCGCAGAACGGGAAACATACACCGCCCGCTACGAGGCATATCTTAATGCACAAAAAGCACTTCGGGATATGCAGGCGTTGGCTAAGAAAACCCAAGCCGATGCCGATTATATCGCTTACCGGTACAAGGTATTGGTCGATGCCCAACTCGAAAGCGGTGAGATGGAAGAACTGGAAGAAGAGCAGTTTCGTCTCAGCCACGCGGAAGAGATACGCGGTGCATTGGATACTGCGGTCAATGCGCTGAACGGCGAGGAGGGGTCGGTTTTAGACCTGCTCCGTATGTGCAATCTCTCTACTGCCGCGCCTGAACTGCAAGAGCGTCTGGAGAGTGTAACGATTGAGATAAAGGACATCGCCGACGAAGCAAACCGTATCGCCGAGCGCACCGAGTTCGCCCCCGAGCGATTGGCACAGGTGGAAGAACGCCTGAGTCTGCTGAACGACCTGCTGCGCAAATACAATGCGGAGAATGAAGAAGAACTGATACAGATGCGCGACGAACTGCAACGGCAAAACGACCAAATCGGTTCGTTTGATGTGGACATCGCCCACCTGCAAAAGGAACTGGACGCCAAGACCCGTGCTCTGGCAGAAACGGCGGCGGCTCTGCGCAAAACCCGCGAAGCGGTACGCAAACCGATTTCCGGGCAGTTGGTAAGCGACCTGACCCGCCTCGGTATAGCCCACGCACAGATAGACATCGCCATCACCGACACCGATGATTTCACCTCTGCCGGCAAAGACGATGTGCAGTTTATGTTCGCTGCCAATCTCAACCAGTCGCTGCGCCGTGTGAGCGAAGTGGCATCGGGTGGTGAGATAAGCCGTATTATGCTGTGTATCAAAGCCCTGATAGCCTCCAAAAACGGGCTACCCACGATCATCTTTGACGAGATTGATACCGGTGTCAGCGGCGAGATTGCCTCGCAGATGGGAGATATTATGCAGCAAATGGCCCAGTCGCGGCAGATTATTGCTATTACCCACCTGCCGCAAATTGCCGCCAAAGGTCAGACGCAGTATCTTGTCTATAAAGCCGATACCGAGACCCGCACCGAGACTCATATACGCCATCTCACAGACGAGGAACGTGTCAGCCAGATCGCCACTATGCTTTCGGGCAAACACCCCACCCCCGCCGCTATGGAGAATGCACGGCAACTACTCGCTCAATCGCATTAAAAACAGCAGCAGAGGAAGTACCATACTCATACAAACTTATTCTATATTACCACTTTTTTGCACTTCCAAGTGGAACTTGCGATGACAGGTTTGGTTAACCCCGATTACAGAAAGGCATACCCATATTCCGTATTTTATGTAAGGCGGTTTGGCTGTATGCTATTTTTTCCGTACTTTTGTGCCGCATTAAATTCATAATTCTTCATTTATAATTCATAATTAGATTATGATACTCGAAAAAATCAACAGTCCTCAGGACATCAAGCAACTCAACAGCAAGGAGTTGCATATACTGGCAGACGAGACACGGCACTACCTGCTGCAGAAAGTGAGCGAACACGGCGGACATATCGGTCCGAACCTCGGCATGGTGGAGGCAACGGTGGCGCTGCACTACGTGTTCAACTCGCCCGAAGACAAGATTGTCTTCGACGTGTCGCACCAGAGTTACCCGCACAAGATTCTCACGGGGCGCAAAGAGGCGTTTATGGATGCACGGCACTACGACGACGTGTCGGGTTACAGCGAACCCTCCGAGAGCCCGCACGACCACTTTGTCATCGGGCACACCTCGACCAGCGTCAGTCTGGCTTGCGGACTGGTGAAAGCCCGCGATTTGCAGGGCGGCAAGGAGAATGTGATTGCCATCATCGGCGACGGTTCACTGAGCGGCGGCGAGGCATTAGAGGGCTTGGACGTGGCAGGGTCGGAACTCGGCACCAACTTTATCATCATCGTCAACGACAACCAGATGTCGATTGCCGAGAACCACGGCGGGCTATACAAGAACCTGCAGTTGCTGCGTGAGACAAAGGGCGAAGCACAATGCAACCTCTTCCGCGCAATGGGGCTGGACTATATGTATGTGGACGAGGGCAACAACATAGACGCACTCATCAAGGCATTCCAACAGGTGAAGGACATCGACCACCCCATTGTGGTACATATCAATACGTTGAAGGGCAAAGGCTATCCGTTTGCCGAACAGAACAAAGAACGTTGGCATTGGGGTATGCCATTCGACCTCGCAACGGGCAAACCGAAGTTCACTGCCCCCGCAGGCGAGGACTATGAGACACTCACCGCCGAACATCTGCTCTCGCTCATGCCGTCGCACCCTGAACTGTTCGCCATCACATCGGGTACGCCGGCGGTCTTCGGTTTTACAAAGTCGCGCCGTGAGCGTGCGGGCAAGCAGTTTGTGGACGTAGGTATCGCCGAGGAGACAGCGGTGGCACTGGCTTCGGGGGCTGCCAAACGCGGGGCGAAACCCGTGTGGGGCGTCTATAGCACGTTTATCCAGCGCACCTATGACCAGTTGCAACAAGACCTCTGCATCAATGACAACCCCGCACTCATACTCGTTTTCGGCGGCGGTATCGAGGGTATGAACGACGTCACGCACACCTGCTTCTACGATATCCCGCTGCTGATGAATATCCCGAACCTCATCTATCTGGCACCGACCTGCAAAGAGGAGTACCTCGCTATGATGGACTGGGCAATCGCCTACCGCGAGCACCCCGTGACTATCCGCGTGCCGCTCACAATGCGTAATGCGCAGTGCGTAATGCACAATGAGATTGATTGGTCGAAGCCCGCCTACGAAGTGGCGCACAAGGGCAGCCAAGTGGCGATACTCGGATTGGGAGAATACTTTCACCTCGGCGAAGAACTGCGCAAGGCGCTTGCCCAAGAGGGCATTGACGCTACACTTATCAACCCGCATATCATCACCGCTTTGGATACCGAGACATTGGAGAGCCTGAAAACCGACCACTCACTCGTCATCACCCTTGAGGACGGACAGATAGACGGCGGTTGGGGCGAGAAGATTGCCCGCTACTACGGCGACAGCGACCTCCGTGTCCTCGTCCGCGGCGAGCGCAAGCACTTTGAAGACCGCTACCACGTCTCCGACCTGCTGCAAGCCAACCGCCTCACCGTCGGGCAGATGGTGGAGGACGTGGCTGCTGCGCTAAATGGATTTTTTAGTTGAGAGTTGAAAGTTGAGAGAAGTTGATAGTTTTAGAGTTCAGAGTTGGGGGTATGGGTGTCGAAACCTAAAATGTATATAGAGTCAAGTTTTTAAGAGTAAATAGAGAAACGGCTCTGCCGGATCGGGAAACCGGTTGGCGGAGCCGTTTTGGGTATGTTGTATTTTTCCAGTCGAAAAGCGTTTAAGCAAGGCGCAACCTAAGCCTATCCACCTGACATCCTCCTGACATCCACCTGACTTTGCACCAACCGGAGATATAGAACATTTCGGAGTGGAGAGCATCTAACAAGCCTAAAAGACATTGAAAAAACAAACAAGTCTGACGACTTGACCGCTGGCGTCCGCGTCCCCTTGCATCAATAGGGGAAGGGAACGGAGACGGGGAATTTCTTGCGCATACGATAGCGGACGGTATAGACACTGGCGGGGGCGATACGGAAAAGCACGGCTATCTGTTCTACCGTCAGCCGCGCTTCGAAACAGACGATATAGCGTTTGTCCATCGCCGTAAGTTGCGGAGCCTGCCGGAAAAGGTTTGCAATACGCACATTATCCACCTGTTGGACGGCTTGTATCGCCTCCTCGCGATAAGGCGTATTCTCGGTCAACTGACGGAAAGTGGCGGTCAGATCCTGCTTAATGAGCATGACAGGGTCGGTATCGGTATGCGCCATCATATCGCTGAGCATACTGCGGATATTCTCCTGCTCAAGTGCCGCCTGATAGAGCCTGTCCTCGGCACGTCGTTTGCGCAAGACGACCACTGCCAGCAGCAGTCCGCCCGACAGAATCACCAAAACGCACACCACCAACAGCCAAAGGAATGCACTGTTCTTTGCTTCCAGACGCTCCATTTCCAACTGCTTCCGCTCCACCTCGTAGCGTGTTTCTATCTCCTGCAACGCCGTGTTCTTCTCGATGTCGTAACGCAACAGGTTGTTGTCGTTGAGCAGTTGCTGATAGCGGAATGCCGTCCGCCAATGTCCCTGCTCCTCGTGGAGCATAGCCAAGAACCGATACGCCTCTCCCCGCTCGGTGATGACGGTGTTGGGCGAATCCATTGCCACGGAGTCGATCTTGACCAGCACCTGCTGCATCAGTTGCTCTGCTGTCCGATAGTCTCGACGATAGTAGCACAGCCACGCCCGCATATCCATAATACTGATATTCGCCTCCTCGATGTCCACCCAGTCGCCGGCGGGATTGACCGCCTGCTCGGCTCTCTGCAGATAATGCTCAATGCTGTCCACGGGCGGAGGCGTACACAGGGCATCGAACATATACGCCATATTGTAATAGTTCCACACAGGCAGGATCTGATAATGCTCAGGATAGGGAATTTGCTCCATTGCCCCGATAGCCTGTCTCCCATAGGCAATGGCTTGAGGCAGACTGTCCTGCATAGCATAGAGCGATGCGATGGAATAGTAGTTATAGCGCACTATCGGAGAATCGTACCTAAGCAGCGCACGGAGCGATTCCAGTTGCTGCTCCACGTTCTCCCAATCGCAGATATTCAAATAGTCGATACTGCGCTCGTAGAGACACATAGATGCCCAATCCCACTCCTGCAGACGCATAAAGATGGTGTATGCCTCTATCTGCTCCTGCTGCGCCCTCTCTGACTGCCCGATCTTGAACGCATTGTTTGCACTGAGCCGCAGCAACATAGCACGGTCGTGATTGGGTTCAACGGCAAACTTCAACGCCTTTTGCAGCAGACTGTCACGCTCGGTGTTGCGCTCGGCATCGCCGGCAAGCATAGTATATAAATGCACACTATCCTGCGGATTGCATACCGATACACTCCACGTGTGCAGAACCACGAAGAGGCACAACCACAGACAGAGCAAGCGGCTGTTTCTCATCGGATCGTGTCGGTAGGGAGTTGGAGGGTATAGAGAATGGCTTCCGCCTGACGGAGGGCGTTGCGCTTTTTCTGCCCAGGGGCAAAGACAAAGGTCTCGGCGGTGATGACATTGCCGCGCACCTGGTCAAGGCGGGTGAGACTGACATAGGGTCCGCCCATGGCTTCGCCGTTGCGTATTTTCCACAATCCGCGCACTTCAGCGGCATAGAAACCGTCATCTTTCTTGGGTTGAAGGGATTGTACATTACGCATTTGCGGCGGGAAGACCTTGTATTCCGTACCCATATACGAGCCCTTGACCGAGGCAGTGATTACGCGCGACAAGACCTCATCACGCTTGGCATTGAGATAATCAAGCGTGAACGTATTCGGGTCGGTGTAGGGGTATGCATAGACCACCACATCACGGCGCATCGGACCTTTGTTGTTGCAGCACCACATCAAATGGACACTATCAGCCTCTTGCATACTGAGCGTAGTGTCCATAATGAGCATATAATCTTCGGGAATAAGCATATCGCATCCGAACTCCTTCTGCAGCACTTTGCGGGCATCGGCATTGGTGTTGGCGCGATAGAAAGCGGTTTGCCGCTGCAGTTCCTGACGCACAAACCAGTCGCGCACCTCATTGCCGTGCTGCAGCCAATAGTCAACAAACTCCTCCTCCGAAGCGGCTTGTATGCGATATACCGCCTGCGGGTGCGACCAGACATCGGTAGAGACACGCACCTTGAGTTGGGTATATTTCTCGGGATTGATGTCCACCAAGAGGATATTGCGCGTGGGCTTGAGATAGTCGTCAAATGCGGCATTGGATACGTGGGTCAGCACGAAATAGGGTTCCATCTGCGGCAGACAGGGCATATCCTCGCCCAAGGTAGCCCGCACGAGGTCGTAGGTTGTGGTGACTGGTTCGGCATAGGCACTGCCTGTAGGATGCTCAATACCGCTTGCAGCAATCCGGTTGAGCGATTCCTGCGAGAGCGGCTGCTTGGGTGAGACGACCAGACATTCGTAAATGGTTCCCGTGGCACTGGTCAGCACCCGTCCGCCGGTTTTCTTTCCGCAGCCCGTCAGCACCAACAAAGAGGCGAATAAAGCCATTAAAGTGTATCGTTTCATATAGGTCATTAATAGGTCATTAATAAGTCAACAACATTCAAAAAATATCAAAAACAAAAGGTTCTCTCTGTATATTAATTTAATTGCCGTGAGTTCAATATAAAAACTCCTTTGCCGCAAAGCGACAAGAAATCTAAATAAATCTTTGTCTTTACATCCATAAATTACTATAAATCTTATTCGCCTACGGCGGGAAAGTCAAACAAATTGCTTATATCGAATTGACGTTAATTGTTAATTATTACTTGTTAATTCATTCCCCGTCCGAGTTTGATGGTCTCATACGCCTCGTTGATAGAGCGGAATTTCTCCGTGGCTTGTTGGCGCACCTCCTCGCCCGCATTGGCGACTTTGTCGGGGTGGTATTTCATAGCCATACGACGATAGGCTTTCTTCACCTCCTCGTCGTTTGCCGAGGGGTCAATCTCGAGTGCTATATATGCCCAGTTGGGATCCGCATGCTTGCGATAGAGAGACAGGAGCGAGCGATAATCGGCATCCTGCACATGCATATTCGTGGCAATAAGCGATATCATAGTCTCCTCTGCTTCAGATACTTCGCCGTCCACCTTGGCAAGGTCGAAGAGGATATGTATAATCTCCAAGCAGGTGGAATAGTTGATGTGTTGCGCGATCTGTTGCGATACCGCTATCGGATCGATGTCTTTCTGCAGCAGTTCTTTGAGCAAGTGGAGTGCTTCTCTTGCACCGTCTTCGCCATAGTTTTTGAGTAGAAAGGGTTTGATATAGTTCACCTCCGATTTCATGATGCGTCCGTCGGCTTTCATGACGCACGCAAACAACACCACCATCGATACACGTATATCGCCCACCGATGCACGCCGGTAGGTTCTGCCGTAGTTCTCACTGCTGCCATAGTCGGTCTGCCTTGTGCTGTTGTCCGCGGTGCCGCTGTCGGTGAGGATACGGTCGCCCGAATCGAAAAGCGACCCGATAAACACCCCTATCAACGCCCCGATGGGGCCTCCCAACACGAATCCCAGTCCGCCTAATATCCATTTGCCTGCTGACATATCTACTCTGTTCTGTTTTGCGATTGCAAAATTACAAAAAAAATCCGAATACAGCAAATAGTATTAGCGGGTGATGGTGGCGCATGCTGCGCACACAATGGTATTGTGCGCCACCATCAGCCGAATATGGAAATTTAAAACACAGCGCAGGCTGCCTGAAGTTTCACATCAGTGCTGTATATCGGCTGTATCGCCCTACCACTACCCTACCACTCCTTGCTTTTGTATAGTGTGTTACCCTGCTATTGGCACATAAGGTCTCCATACTTCTATGGCAAGAAGAATGGAATAAAATAAGCCTAAAGTTGCTTTTTTGACGACGCGAGACGACAAAGGAGTTCTACCCAGCCCACAGGGCTTCGTTTTCGCTACGGCACTCAGTGCGCATAGGCGCACCTGCCTTACGCTTCACGTCCCCACAGGTTTGCGCTCCCAAATTACCGCGGACGAGGCGTCCGCGTCCCCGGCGGGACTTGGTGTCAACTCCTGGGTAAACGCCTACAGAAACAGCACTATCAACCGTGTATCTACCGTGTATCTACCGTGTATCAACCGTATATGTACCGTAGTTGATACAGAGGTTTGCCTATATGGGCAAAAAGCAGTACCTTTGCAAGCACAAACGAGGTATTTATGATGAATATAGAAGATATAAAAGGCGACCTGCGCTATCTGACGCTGCTCAGCGAGCGTTTTCCGAACAGCAAAGCGGTCATTACCGAGTTGATCAACCTGCGTGCGATTCTCTCTCTGCCCAAGGGCACGGAGCATTTTGTGAGCGACCTGCACGGCGAGAGCAGTGCGTTTATCCACACCATCAAGAACGCCTCGGGCGTTATCCGGCACAAGATTGACGATCTGTTTGAGGCGATGAGCGAGACCGAGAAACGCGCCCTGTGCGCCCTGATTTACTATCCCGACGAGCGTATCGAATTGGTACAACGCAGTTTTGCAGAGCATATTGATGGTTTGGACGAGGGTATCGGCGAGTTTTCGATTGAGGACTGGTATCGTATCCGCCTGCACCAAGTGGTAGTGGTAGCACGGGCGGTAACTATCAAATACAGCCGTTCCAAGGTGCGCAAGATGCTACCGAAGGACTATGCGTATATCATCGACGAGTTGCTCCACGAGTCGAACATCGAGAGCGACCGCGCGGTCTATTACAACGCGATCATTGACACAATCATCAACCTCGGCTGCGCCGAGAAACTCATCACGGCGATTTGCTACCTGATACACGGTTTTACCATAGACACGCTCCACGTGGTGGGCGATATCTTCGACCGCGGTTCGGGGGCGGCGAAGATACCGGACGTGCTCTCCACCCTGCACGACTACGACATCCAATGGGGCAACCATGACATCGAATGGATGGGGGCAATGGCAGGCAACCCCGCACTGATAGCCACCGTGCTGCGCGTCTCGATCCGCTATGCGAACATAGAGACCCTCGAAGAGGGCTACGGCATCAACCTGCTGCCGCTGGCGAACTTCGCTATGGAGACCTATCACGACGACCCGTGCGAGGTATTCCAGACCAAGGACTTCGAGAACAACCCGCGCCTGACCCGCTCCGCCGCCCTGATGGCGAAGATGCACAAGGCGATTTCAATCATCCAATTCAAGTTGGAGGGGCAGACCATCCTGCGCCACCCCGAATGGGGAATGAATGACCGCCTGCTGTTGGACAAGATAGACAAACAGCACGGCACCATCCGTATCGGCGGGCAGGACTATCCGCTCCTGGACACCAACCTGCCTACCCTGTCGGAGACAGAGCCCTACCGCCTTTCCGCCGAGGAACAGGAGTTGATGACCCAGTTGGCACGCAGTTTCCGCAAGTCGGAGAAGATGCAGAAACACCTGCACCTGCTCTACCAGCACGGAAGCATGTTCCTCGTGCGCAACGGATTTCTGCTTTACCATGCGGCTATCCCGCTCAACGAGGACGGCAGTTTTACCGAAGTGGACGTGTGCGGCAGGCGCGTAAGCGGCAGGCAGTTGATGGAGCGCACCGACGAGGTGGTACGTATGGCATACTACGGCAACGGCAAAGAGAAAGCCAATGCGCTGGATTATATGCTGTATCTGTGGGAAGGCCCCTATTCGCCGCTCTACAACAAAGACAAGATGACCACACTGGAGCGGTATTTTGTGGAAGACGAGGATCTGTGGAAGGAGAAGAAAGGGGCGTACTACACGCTGGCGAATGAAAAAGAGACGTGCGTGCGCATATTGCAGGAATTCGGTATGAACGCCGAGACGGGGCGCATCATCAACGGGCATATCCCCGTGCGCACCATAGAGGGAGAAAGTCCCATCCGCGCCGAAGGCAAACGGTTTGTGATAGACGGCGGTTTCAGCAAGCCCTACCAGAAGAAAACGGGCATTGCAGGCTATACGCTGATCTACAACAGCCACGGCATACAATTAGTAGAGCACGAGTCCTTCGAGAGCCGCGAACAGGCGATTTTGTCGGGCAGCGACATCCATAGCCGCACCCTGCTACAGGACTTTAGCGAGCACCGCATTCATATCCGCGACACCGACCGCGGTCGCGAACTGCAAGCACAGGTGGACAACCTGGAACACCTACTGACGGCTTATGAAACGGGACTGATAAAAGAGAATTTGTAAATTAACGTGAGTTCGATATAACGAAAGAAAGACAGGGCGACCGCATCAAAATAGTAACGGAACAATGTAAAAACAATACAATCAGCATCAAAATAACATTCAAATGCTATCAAAAAGACATATTGAAACGTATATAGTCCGGCAAAGCCGATAACGACGCGGGCCGCGTCGTCTCCCAAAGTGCGTAGTATTGCCATACAGTTTGTGCCAAACTGTCCGCGGACGAGGGCGTCCGCGGACCCGAAATAATGCACAATTTTGATGCGGTTGTCCAGAAAGAAAGAGGCTTTGTCGGTCAACAACTGACAACAACTATTAAACAACAAATAATAGTATTGTAACCACTACAAAATGATATCGAACCGGCGTTAAATTATAACAAAAAAAATAAGGCAGAACCGTCGCGGCTGTGCCTTACTTTTTGACTATAGGATGTTTAGCGTCGTTAGAAATAACAACCATTAAACAACCCGAAAGTCAAGCCAAATCCAATTGTTAAGCTAAATTCGATGCAAATATAGTGCTTTTTCTTTGAACGTTTATTCAAAACTGACATAAAATGGCACTTTTTGCTATATTAGTGGAAATATACAGCATACTTAATTGTGATTTTTATGTATTTTTCCATTGCAGACATTTTATGTAGTGGTTCTGCAAGTCGTTTATTCCAAGCGATTTATTTTGAACGAGCAGCCAAATCCTGATAAAAATGTTGTATATTACTTTTCTGAATTTATTTGCAAAAAAAAATTGCGCATTATGCATTGTGCGTTACGCATTAGTCAGCGGTATTTGGTTTCGGTGCAGTCGCCGAGGAGAGAGAGGTAGGACTCGAAACGTGATGGAGCGATGGTGCCGTCGAGGGCTGCTTGACAGACAGCGCAGCCCGGTTCGCCGGTATGTGTACAGTTGGAATAGCGGCAGCCGGCACTGATACGGAATATCTCGCGGAAATAATGCCCGATTTCCTCTTTCTGCATATCGATGGTACCGAAGCCTTTGATACCGGGAGTGTCGATGAGCCAACCGGCGGACTCCCCCGCCCCCCTCAAAGAGGGGGACAACAGATCGGATGTTGTTTTTTCCTCGGTTTCTTCCACCATTGTGCATTGTGCATTGTGCATTGTGCATTGCGGCAGGGGGTACATCTCGGAGAAGGTAGTGGTGTGGGTGCCTTTGTTGTGTGCATTGGAGATAGCACCCGTGCGGGCAAGTTCGCGCCCGAAGATAACATTCAGGAGGGTGGATTTACCTACACCCGAGTTACCGCTAAGGAGCGTAACCTTGCCATAGAGAAGCGACTGCTTGAGTTGCTCTATCTCCTCCGGACAGACGGTCTTGGCAGAGAGGGCATAGGTAGGATAACCGAGCGACTCATATAGGGTACGGAGGTCAGACAGGGTCTGCAGTTCGTCGGCATTGAGGAGGTCAATCTTATTGAACAGCAGGACGGCGGGTATGCGATACGCCTCGCAGGTAGCGAGAAAACGGTCGATAAACGTGGTGGAAGTAACGGGGTGATTGACAGTAACCAGCAAGACCACCTGGTCGATGTTGGCGGCAATGATGTGCGATTCCTTGCTGAGGTTGGTGGAACGGCGAATGATATAGTTGCGGCGCTCGCAAACATCTGTGATCCAGTGGGTACCGTCGGGCAAAGTGGTAACCTCCACATGGTCACCCACGGCTACGGGGTTGGTGGAACGGATACCGCGGATACGGAAATTGCCCTTGACGTGGCACTCGGCTTGTGTGCCGTCGGGGAAATGAACGAGGTAACTGCTACCTGTCGATTTGATGATCAGTCCTTGCATTGAGATTGTTTGGAACGTTAATTATCGTGTAAGTATTCGTTGATTCTCTTTTTCTCCATTAAAGCCCATTAAAATTCCCTTAAAACATTATCGGATATCGTTCTCCGTTAATTGCCGTTAATTGCCGTTAATTATCCGTTAATTTCCATATCGGGAAATCAGGTATTTTTTCTATAGAAGAATGAATAGTGCGAGGCTGCATATACAGAGCCCCGCCCAACATCACAAAGATAAAATTTTGGAACATTTATTTATCGTTGATTATGATACTGCCAATCTTAATAATCGTACATTTTTGAGAGAGCGGCAAAGACAGCCTATCCTAAGCACATCCTCCTCACATCCTCCTTACTTTGCAATGTAGAATGAATAAGGCGCAATGCCAAATGGAATCTTAATAATCGTACACTTTTGTGGGCTTTTTCATATTAGCACATTATTGACGACGCGGGACGCATCGTCCCCACACGCATAGCCTATCCAGATGGTTTGTTCCAAACCGTCACAACTCGGTAATGTGTCCGTCTCGGAACTCCCAGCGGCGACCGGGATAGCGCTCCGGCCAGAGAGTGTTGTGGGTAGAGACAAGGACGGTGATGCCCGCCCGACTGATACTATGGAGCAGTTCCATAATCTCGTTGCCCGTCTCGGGGTCGAGATTGCCCGTAGGTTCGTCCGCCAGAATAATCTCGGGCGTATTGAGCAAAGCGCGGGCAATAACGACACGCTGCTGCTCGCCACCCGAGAGTTGGTGCGGGCGTTTGTAGGCTTTTTTCTCCATCCCCACCTGCTCCAGCACCTCCTGTACATGGTTGCGCATCAAGTTTTTGTCTTTCCAACCTGTGGCTTTCAGTACGAAGAGGAGATTATCCTCCACGCTCCTGTCAGTGAGCAACTTATAGTCCTGGAAGACAATACCGAGACGGCGGCGGAGATAGGGCAGTTGGCGGCGGCGAATCTTGCGCATATCGTGCCCAAGCACCTCGGCAGAACCAGCCGCCACGGGCAAGACCCCATAGAGAGTTTTCATCAGGCTAGATTTGCCGCTGCCGACCCTACCGAGCAGGTAGATAAACTCGCCAGCCTGCACGGTAAGATTGACACCGGTCAGCACAATCTGCTCCGCCTGATGTATCTCAACATCTTGATATTTAATCAGTTCAGCTGCCATTCGGGATTAGTCCTCCATCTTATTGATCTTATCCTCCAGTTCTTTGAGTTGCGACTTGAGGGTATCAATCTTTTTCTGCATATCTTCCACCAACTTGTTGGCAGTCTTGGTCTTACCCGTAAAAAAGAGAATATTGTTCTCGGCAGTCTTGATCTCCTGCTGGAGGTTGGCGTACATACGGGTGAGTTTCTGGCGGTCGGTCAGGCTCTCCACGCGCTTGGTAAACTGCGCCTTTGCAGCGGCTTTTTTCTGCTCATACGCCTCGCGTGCGCCCTTGTTGGCTTCGCGTTTGGCATTGAAGAACTCGTCGCATGTGTCGGAGAATTTCTTCCAGAGTTCGTCGGAGTACTTGCGTGCCACGGGACCGACTTTCTTCCACTCGTTTTGGAGTGCAATCATCGCATCGGCAGTGGCTTTCCAGTCGGTGCTGGTCTTGAGTTGCTCGGCTTTCTCAATGAGTTCGCGTTTCTTGCGCAGGTTCTCGTTCAACTCCTCGCGCAGGTCCTTGTAGAAAGCGGTTTTGGCTTTGAAGAACGCATCGCAGAGAGCGCGATACTCCTCGTAGATGGCTTGGTTCTGTTTCTTGGGTGCGAAACCGATGGTGCGCCACTCATTCTGAATAGCCTGTATCTGCCCTGTGGCATCCTCCCACTGGCGGTTGCTCTTGAAACCGGAATAGTCTATCTCGTGCAGGCGTGCAATGAGTGCCTGTTTTTTCTCAAGGTTCTCCGCTTCTTTGGCGTGGAGTTCATCGAAATACGCCTGATGTTTCTTGTTGATAACGGTAGAAGCCTCCTTGAAACGGTTCCACAGGTCTTCGCGCAGTTCGCGGGCTACGGGACCTATCTCCGCCCACTCCTCATGGAGTTGCTGCAAAGCCCGGCTAGCCTCGACGATATTCGGGTTCTCCTGCAGTTTCTCAGCCGCCTCGCAGAGGAGAGTCTTCGCCTCGAGGTTCTTCTTGAAATCAAGATCGCGCAACTCGATGTTAATCTTCACCAAATCATAGAACTGCTCCTGGTATTGCTGATAGAGTTTGCTCAACTCCTGCACGTTTTGCGGGGGAACGGCGCCGATGGACTTCCACTCGGTACGCAGGTCGCGCATTTTCTTTACATTGTCTGCCACGTCCGCCGTCTCGGCTTGCGCCATCTCCTTCATCTGTTCGAGGATATTGCGTTTGCGGAGGAGGTTCTGCTGCATTTCCGCCTCGGCTTTTGCAGCCGCTTCGGCTTTCTTCTGCTTATACTGGTTGAGCAACTCGCGGAATTGCAGTTCTGTCTCATCTACAGCCGGTTGCCACATCTCGAGAGTCTCGCCTGCAGCGGCAGCAGCCTCTTCGGCAGCCTTCTTGGCGGCTTCCAATTCCTGGTGATACTCGCGGTAGAACTGCGTCTTGAGCATCTCCACGCGGTCTTTCACTTCCGACACGTTCTGCTCGAGCAAAGCCTTGAGTGCGGCTACGAGTTGTTGTTTGGTTTCTTGCGGAGTCTGCTGTGCGGTCTCCGCCGGTTTCACTTCCTGCTGAACCTCCACTTGGGGTTCCTGAGCGGCTGTTTGTTGTTCGTTTTCCATAAAGAATAGTACGCCTTTTGGCGCGGTACGTTGATGCCTGAACGGCAGAGTTTAAGGGGGTATTCTATAAATTCCCCGTTTTTTTACAAATTTAGGAGGTCTTAATGCACTTTTTTGGCTGCTTTTTGTTTTTAGTTTGTATCTGTTTGCCTTTCGTTCAGTCACAATGCCCGCATTGCTCCTTCATTCAAGCCAAACATCTATCAAGCAAAAAAATCAAAAATCACCGCAAAAGCAATTTATAGAACACCCTCTCTGTTTACGCCACAAAAGTACAACAAAATTTTAATATGTGCAAAAAAAAGTGTACCTTTGCACGATTTTTACGTGCAGCAAAGCACATATTCAGATAAATAGTTTTACAATGATAACAATAGAGCAATTAAAAGACGTTCAGAGCAGGGCAGAGAAACTGAAACAGTATCTTGCCATTGACGAGAAACGCATACAGTTGGAGGAAGAGGAACTGCATACCCAAGCCCCCGGCTTCTGGGACGATGCGAAAGCAGCCGAGGCGCAGATGCGCAAGGTAAAAAGCATCAAGAGTTGGATAGAGGGCTACGAAGGCGTGCGCAGTGCGGTAGAGGAATTGCAGTTGGCATTTGAATACTACAAGGAGGAACTTGTTACCGAAGAGGAAGTGGACACCGCTTATGCACACGCCGTACAGGAGGTGGAAGACCTCGAAATGAAGAATATGCTTTCGCACGAGGAAGACCAGATGCCCGCCGTACTGAAGATTGTTGCCGGTGCGGGCGGTACGGAAGCACAGGATTGGGCGGAGCAGTTGATGCGTATGTATCAGCGGTATTGCGAAAAGCACAACTACAAAGTAACGATCACCAATCTACAGGAAGGCGATGAGGCAGGTATCAAGACCGTTACCTTCAATGTAGAAGGCGATATGGCTTACGGCTATCTCAAGAGCGAGAACGGGGTACACCGTCTGGTGCGTGTCAGTCCGTACAATGCTCAAGGCAAGCGTATGACTTCGTTTGCATCGGTGTTTGTGGTGCCGCTGATAGATGATTCTATCGAAATCAATGTCGATCCCGCAGGTATCAGTTGGGATACATTCCGTTCGTCGGGTGCGGGCGGACAGAATGTGAACAAGGTGGAATCGGGTGTACGCCTGCACTATAAGTTCGTCAATCCGCTGACCAACCAGCCCGATGAGATAGTGATAGAGAATACCGAGACGCGCGACCAGCCAAAGAACCGCGAGAACGCTTTGCGCCACCTGCGCAGCCAGTTGTACGAACTGGAATTGGAGAAACGCCGTCAAGCCGCAGCCAAAGTGGAAGCGGGCAAGAAGAAAATCGAATGGGGCAGCCAGATACGCTCGTACGTGTTCGACGACCGCCGAGTAAAAGACCACCGCACCAACTATCAGACCTCCAACGTGAACGCCGTGATGGACGGCGACATTGACGGATTCATCAAGGCTTACCTGATGGAGTTCCCAGAATAGGCTGTTTGCTTCTACGCCCCGGCAAGCGGGGCAAAAGAAGCGAAAGACAAAGGAGGCTGTCTAACAAGTTAAAAAGGATACCTGTTCTTCATAAAAAGATTGCTCTTGACGATGCGAGCCGCGTCGTCTCCCACCAAAATAAGAGACTGCCTATACTTGTTAGACAGTCTCTTTCAGTACCTTTTGGAAGCCCAAGCGGAGTTTGTCGCAGAACTGCCGTATTGCCGGATGCGGGAATATCTTTGCCCACCGGAACGTGTCGTATGGTATGCGCACCAAGGTGAACAGCACCTGCGCTATGCGGTTCTTTTCCGGTCTCCGGAACGGGAACGTATGAATAGTAGCCCCTGCCTCTTTGTTCGCCAGGCGATAGCCGTACCCGTCGTGCAGGAGTTGCCTGTACAGCCGTTCTCCCCGCCTTTCCAGCGAAGCGTTGTAGAGCGGGAATTCCTCCTTCGGCAGACCGAAATGATGTACCAACACACAACCGAAAGTCTGCCAGATATCAAGTATGCCACAACAGGCGTTCCAGATCGTGTGCATAGGCTTGTCTATCTTCAGCGGAAAGCGTCTGCGCCAACTCGTGCAGACACAGCATCCAGTCCGCCAACTGGCGCAACCCCACCCCATCGCCGTCAAAATGGTGCCATGCGTGGATAAAGACATACACTGCATTGAACCGCACAGCGGGAATGGCAATCTCAACACCGTTCAACGAAACCGTCCGTACAGACTGCAACTCACGCAGCGTAAACACCGTAAACGCCTGCTCCGCCTTTTTCATACAGGGCAAGTCCATTGCCATATTGTGAAACTCCGCCACCAGGTCGCAGTTCTCGTCCAACTGCATCAAGAAATGATGACCGATATGCTCCTCCGAGAACCAGTACGCCTGCGGACATGTCCGGCGGACAAGTGCAACCATCCTGTCGTAGTTTTCTTCGCCGACATACAGGTCAATGTCGCCATACTCCCGCATTCCCTGATCGGGATAGAGCAGCGACAATCCGTACCCTTTGAGAAGCACCGTCTCTATGCCGTTTCGGCGCAGCAGCGTAACCAAGTCGCATAGCAGCCGGTTTTGGCGGGCGGTGCGCTGATAGACCGAGAAAACCTGTACTTTCTGCCGGGCGTCATCGGCAACAGGCAGCCCCCGATTGAATGCCCACACCGCAAGCAGATGCCCGCAACTCTGGCGGTAAGCCGCCTGCCAAAAGGCTTTGTCGGACAGAACAGCGGTATCTATATTGCAAGGCATCTGCCACACTGCCGAACGCAGACAAGCGGTTACAGCGCGGTCGTATCGGTTGTATTCAGGGTCTCTCTGCATAGTATGGCAGCCTCTTTATCCGGTAAACATTTCAGTCCGAACACAGGGATGATACTTAATCACACGCACAATGGTATTATAGAGCGAATCCATCATCGCCGGCACTATTTTCAGCCCGCTGGACGACGGCAACATACAGGCGTATGCCTCGGGCAGGCGCAGGCGGTTCATCTCATTTTGCGGGGCTTGCGACAGTTTGACTATCCCGCGTACGGGCGCAAAAGCCTGCCTGTAGCAAGGGGTATTCCCGCTCCACGGTGAACCGTAAACGCGCACTTCCCCGTCGGGCATAACCCGCACCAGCGGGTTGTCGTCATTGAGCAGCCACGCATCGGGATAAGCATCCCGCCACAAGCGTGCGTGGACTTGCCCGTGCCCGAATGTCCGAGGAACAGTTGTCCATAGCCGTCTTTGACAATCACCGAAGCGTGCATCTCCAGCGTCTGCGACCCCGCCGTAGCAAAAGCATACAGCAGCATAGCCGCATTATCTATAGCAAAACGCACATCGGTATTCTTTATATACAGGGTAGCGTTGGCAAAACGGACATTGGCAAACAGGCTAAAACAAACGGGACTTATCTTCCATTTTGATACATCAAACCGCCACCTATCCGCGGCGGCATATACCTCTATGCGCGGCATATCGTCGTCCGACGAATCCACGAATACACGGGTATAGTCATCGGTTTTCCGCAGGGTACCATCGGCTATATGCAACACAAACAGCGGTTCTCCGTCTGCCACTTCAAACGGTGCATAGTTGCCCAACAAAGAAAACTGATCTGCGGTTGCCTCTATGGCAAAGATATGCTCCGCAACACTAAACAGTTTTCTCATTTTCCAACAATGGCAGCAGCACCTCGCACAACTTGTGCTTGATATAATGCTCGTTCATAAAGTGGTTTTGCAGATCGGGTGTCATCTCGCTATGCGCAAAGAACTTCTGATAGTCCCGCTTCATATCGCCTAACACTTGGTCATTGGGCGTATAATGGCAGATAGTCATCGGTGTATCGCGAGGCGTAAATTTCTTGAAGCGGAACAGGTCCTGCATAGTGAACTTAAACTCGGTATCCCCGTTCTCGCGCCGCCCGCGGTACTTGTTCGTCCCTACAAACTGTTTCAGAGAGGACATCGGGTTAAGCACGGGATTGACCACCAACTTACGCCCCGCGAAATCGGCACACAGCACGTAGAACCCGCCTAACGAACTGCCTATCAGGCATTTCACATCGGGATTCTCTTTTATAAACCAGTTGATCTTGCCTACCGACTCTTCCACATTGTGGTTCACCTCTATCGGACACCAATCAAACTGCGGATAATACTTGTTCAATTCCCCTACAGTATTGGAGTGTATCGACCCCGCAAAACCATGTATGTAAACTATTTTCATTGCTGTTACATTTCGTTGAAGTATTGCTTCAGATTTATATCCGAATCCAGTTCCATCTTCTGGCGCAGACGGTAGCGTATCATCTCCACCCCGCGCGTGGTCATATTGAGCAGCGGAGCGATCTCCTTCGTCTGCAAGCCCATCTTGATATATACACACAGGCGGCGTTCCTGCTTGTTCATCCACGGATATTTCGTTTTCAGGCGACGGATGAACTGGTCATTCACAATATCGAAATTATCCTCAAACCGTTTCCAGTCAACCGATATCCCCGTATTGTTTTGCAGGCGTTGCAGGAGCGTTTGCATACGCAGTTTGGCATCGTCCTCACGCCCCGCATTGAGCAGATCCACCGCCCGATGTACATCGCGCACTACGGTGTCCGTCCATTCCTTTCGGTTATTCTCCGAGAGTATCATATTGCTCAGTTCCTGGCTTTTCTGACGCAGGTCAAACTGCGCCTTGTCGTTCTCCAATTTCAGAATTTGCAACTCCTGCTCGTGGAGTTGTTCCTGTGCTTTTGCCTCTATCCGCTCACGGTTGAGTCGTATCCGCCTCCTTACACGCCATACGATATAAGCCACCAGCAGCCCGCCTACCAGAGCATACAGCACGATTGCCCACGCCGTCAGATACCACGGGCGTGCCACCGAGATAGGCAAGCCCCGTTCCACCGCTCCACGCGGTGTCAGCATACGTATATCCAACCGGTAGTCGCCCGCCCGCAAAGCGGTAAAATCACGGTAAACAGCAGTTGTGGGAGTCGTAAACTCTTTCTCTGTCGGCCATAGGCGGGTCTCAAACAACGTAGCGTCGGTGGCAGTGCTGCTCCCGCTGTATTCCACACGGAGCGAATAGACATCGGACGGCAACTGCACCTCGCCCCTCTGCTGCGGGTACGACTCGCCATACACTTTTTCCATAGTCGGACTAGTGGTACGCACGGAGCGGATATAGAGCATGCTGTCTGCTGCTTCCGTCTGCCACTTAACCGATAGATCTATCTTACGGAAACCGCTGATTCCGCCTACCACCGCCTCACCTGATGACAAGAATGTCATATTGGCGAAACCGCCTATCACAAACTTGCCCACCGGCATTATCTCTGCCGGTTCGGCGTATGCTTTCCGAGCGGTGTCGTATATACAAACCAATAGTTTGTCATTGCACAATAACCACAGATTATCCTTTGCGTCTTTGCGGATAAGCGGGTAGCGCGTGGTATATGGCAAATGCGCATCCGCCGCCCTGCTCTCCCGCAGCACGCCGTCCGTCCCCACTATACCCAGATACGTATCGCCCGACACGTATATCTCTTCGCCCACACGCGAGAGCGAGTAGGTCTGCCTTGCCGCAGGGTGCGGCAGCACCACCTCGCATTGCAAGCCGCTTCCGTCTTCGGCAATCTGCATACGCTCCACCCCGCGCGAGGTAAGCGTCCATATACACCCCTGTGCGTCCAACTCGTAGTAGAGTGCCGTTTCCGTAAAGCCATTCAGATGCCGTAGTTTCCAACCGGTGGCGGTCTGTTGCAACATTCCGAAACCGACATACGTCCCCACAATGGCATATTGCTCATTACGCATTACGCTTTGCGCATTACGCATTGCCCTGACGCTCCACACCCCGTCGGCGGTCTCTATCGGAAGGAAGCGGTCTCCCCGCACCTCAAACAAACCGCGGTTGTGGCAGCAAAGCAGTCTGCCGCTCCATTCCGAGACGCTCCATACCTGCCCCAGCGAGCCTTCCACAAGCGTCAACAGGTCCTCCCGCAGGCAATACAGACCTTGGTTGGTACCGAGATACAACGCACCGCTGTATTCGCAGGCAGTGTAGCCCGAACCGTAGTCTATCCGGGTATTGTTCAGCCGCTCTATAGGCAACATCAGTTGCACGCAGTCGATACCTTTGTCCAAGCCCACCCACAGATTGTCCTGCCTATCAAAAAGCAGGCTCAGTACCGTGTTGTTTTGCAGTCCGTTCTCGCCGGTCAGATACTGCGGTGATTGTCCTTTCAGGTCTGTCAGCACAACGCCGTTTCTGACCGTTCCGAATGCCATATACCGTTCATTCACAGCCATAGTATATAACTGGTTGTCAATGATATATCTGTCCGCTGCGGTATGGAACCGCCGCACCGTCTCGCCGTCGTACAGATACACGCCCTTGAAATCGGTGGCTATCAGTACTCCGTTGTCCGCATACGGCAACAGGGCGCATACCACAGAGCCCCGCAAGGCTTCCGAGCCGCGCAAAGCGTGCAGACGGTTCGCACTCAGCACATAGACATCACGCGCCGTTGCCACAAAAAACTCATCGCCCGCCAGCAATGACGTGCGTATCACGTCGCCCGGGTCTATCACCGCCACATGATCATTCTCCGAGAATAGAAAAATATAGTTGCGGGTCTGCACATAGAGCCGCCCTTCGCGCCAAAAGATCTTCCACACTTCTCCGAAATGCCGGTAGCGTACAGGGATATGCTCCACTAAGGAGTAGTACTCCAGTGTGCCATACGCATTGGGACGGAACACACCAAACTCGTCCGTTCCACCGACATAGACAGTCCCAGCCGTATCCGTGGCAACGGCACGCACCACCGTACCATTGCCTATGCCATACAGTCTCCAGCGGCTACCGTCATACTCCAGCATCCCATAGTTGTTTGCCGCATAAATCCAACCGTTCTGCTGCTGTAGCAATGCCCAGTTCTGCGTCCCCGCCTCATAGTCGTCGGGCGTAAACGTACGCACCAACGGAACCCACTCGGCAAACGCCGAAAGGGTGCACAGCAATGCTACTATCATCATTACCGCCAACCGACCAGAGAAAACTGAAAAACGTGTATTGCCCATAGCATATCTTGTATTCGGTTGCAAAGTTACAAAAAAAAATGTAAATATGCAAACAATGCACAGAACAAGAAAATAGGAATACAAAAAAGAGACTGTCTATGCTTGTCAGACAGTCTCTTTGTATTATCTATTATCTTTGAACAGATAGTACTGTTTCTATAATAATCAGTCCTTTTTCAGAAACCCAAAGAGACTTTTTTTCTTGGGTTCGTCTGTAGCCGATGCTTCTGCAGTTTCTGCCTCGTTAGTAGCATCAGCGTTCTCCGGTGTCCATTCGGGACGTTCCTCAATGGTGCCTAGTTGATCCTGTACGTAGTTGATTACGTCTTGCAAACCCTCTGTAAAGTGGGCAAAATCTTCTTTATAAAGGAACAATTTATGCTTCTCAAACTGGGGTACTTCCGTCTCGCCTGCTGCTTTTTTCTTGCTCTCCGTAATACACAGGTACAAATCCTCGTTACGCGCTTTGCGTACATCCAAATAGTAAATGCGCTTTCCTGCCTTCACCGAACGGGAGTAAACAATCTCCGGTTCTTTTCTGCCTTCAAATCTACGATTTTCCATCTCTAAGTTATTTGTGTTGAAATTAACAGCCGCAAAATTACTGCTTTTTTTGCATAGTACAAAATTTTTGTGTAATTTTGCACATAATTTGTGCGGTGCATCGCACAAGTGCAAAAAAGCACGAGAAAAACAGATTGTGAACGTAATACTGACAGAATGATAAACAGAACAATGGTGCGAACCCGCGTCGTGCAAACGCTATTCGCTTTCTACCAAGATGGGGATAAAACCTCGCTGACTGCACAAAACGAGTTGAGAAAAAGTTTCGACAGTACCTACGATCTGTATATGCTCCTGTTGGACTTTGTAAACGAACTGACTTCGTATGCGGAGGGTCAGATTGCGCAGGCTGAAGCCCGGGCTAAAGTGCTGCATACCGACTATGTTGCCAACCGTCGCTTTGTAAAGAACCACTTTGCGCATCAGATTTTTGAGAACCGTGCGCTTCGCAACCATTTGGATAATTATCATTTGGATTGGAATGTGGGGATGAATGCCACGATGGCAATTCATAAGCAACTATTGGACAGTCAATTCTACAAAGACTATATGTCGGCAGAGACCTGCACTTACGATGACGATAAGAAAATCTGGCGCAAGATTTTCGAGACGCTTGTTCCCGAGAGCGAGGCGATGCTCGAGGCATTGGACGAGATGGAGGTGGTGCTTGACCGTTCCAACTGGACGACCGACCTCAATGTGGTACTCAGTTATATAATAAAGACGCTCAAACGTTTCAAAGAGGATGCCACGCCCGAACAGGAACTCTTGCAGGAGTTTGACAGCAATGAGGAGGAATCCTTTGCCAAACAACTGCTCGGCTATGCTATACAGGGGCATCAGGAGTATGAGAACCTGATTAACTCGCACCTGAAGAACTGGGATGCCGACCGTATTGCTTATATGGACAGAATTATTCTTGAGGTGGCATTGGCGGAGATACTGAATTTTCCGAACATTGCTTTGGAGGTATCGTTCAATGAGTACATCGAGTTGGGCAAGGAGTACTCGGGTGAGAAAAGTTACATCTTTATCAACGGCATCTTAAACGAGATTCTGCGTGAGATGAAACAGGATAATACCTTGGTAAAGGCGGTTACATTGAAATAGGAAAACTCCGATTTTTCCCAACCCCCTTTAAGAGGGGGCTTGAATAATTGAAATAATAACTAAATAATAATAATGAATATGCTTAATTTGATTATGTTGCAAACAGAAACGGCTGCTAATCAGGGAGCCGCCGGATGGTCTTTCTGGGTGATGATGATTCTGGTCTTTGTGGTGATGTATTTCTTTATGATACGTCCTCAGACCAAGAAACAGAAAGAGTTGCAGAAACAGCGTGAGGCAATGAAAAAAGGCGACAAGGTAGTTACGGCAGGCGGTATCTATGGTGAGATCAAGGAGGTTCAGGAGAACGCTTTTATCATCACTATTGCCAAGGACGTAACCATCAAAGTGTCGAAGGACAGCGTGTTTGCTGATGCTTCTGATGCGCAGACTGCGCCGAAAGACGAGAAAAAGTAAGTCATAGAACGGTTGTTAATGCGTGATTATACGTTTTTAGAAATATATAATTAGCCATAAATTAACCGCATTAACCGCTAATTGCTTTTTCTTTGAGAAATAATTAACGTTCAATTAACGCTAATTATACGTTTAGTGTATGGGCAAGGAAGTGCTGAAACGAGTAAAGGATTGGTGTATCACCCTAATGAATGAAACGCATTGGGGCGATATACTTACTTTCTTATTCTTTGTCCTTCTGGCAACTGCCCTTTGGTACGGACACGCTTTGCAATCGGTACGCAATGCCACAATACCCGTTATAGTCTCTTATACCGGCATTCCAGATAATGTAGGAATAGAGAAAAATCATTTGCCGGACACGCTGCTTGTGGATGTGCGTGATGCCGGCTATCGTCTGCATACCTATCGAAAGGAACGCCCGCAACTGACTATTGACCTGAGCAATCAGATCCGTGACGACAAGGGTACCATACGTATCTCGTCCGATGTACTGCGCCGCAGCATAACGGATATATTGCAGGGTACCAGTAAGTTACAATCCGTTACACCCGAGCAGGTTGTATGCAACTATTACAGGCAGGAGGAGCATTTACTCCCTATTGAATGGGATGGCAGTGTGCAACCGGCAACGGAGTACTATGTAACAGGCGAACCGAAACTATCGCCTGAGTATGTGAAAGTGTACGGGCGAAAAGATTTACTTGATACCATTCGTGTGATACACACCGAGTTAGTGGCGTTGAGCGAACTGAAAGATACCATGGTGGTGCGTGTGGCGTTGTTGGCACCTAAAGGTGTGCGGCTTGGGAAAGATAGTGTCTCTCTAACCGTGGTTACCGAGCGTTTTACGGAAAAAGCGTTTGTAGTACCTATCTCTGTACAGAACGTACCGGAGGGGGAGTTCGTGCGTCTGTTCCCGCAAGAAACAGAGGTTACTGTGCAGGTTGGAATGAGCCGTTTCGGCGATGTAAATGCCGAAGACGTGGTGGCGCAGTGCGAGTATCCAACCGATAGCGCAGAGACATTGGAGGTGGAGGTGAAATATACTAGTCCCTACATATTGAGCGCACGCGCGTACCCAAATGAAGTGGAATTTATAGTTGAACGATAGTTATGGAACGTTAATTCTCATGTAATGAGTCGTTAATACTCCTTTTGTTAAACATTAATTACTACGAATTATCCATTAATCCCTTTGAAAATCAGAAGCGTATGAGAAAGATACAGATGGTAGATTTGCAGACGCAGTATCAGCATATCAAGGCGGATATTGATCGTGGCATACAGGAGGTGATTGATAGTGCGGCGTTTGTCAAAGGGAAAAAAGTAACTGATTTCCAGACACATTTAGAGACCTATACCGGTGCCAAGCACGTGATAACCGTGGGTAACGGTACCGATGCTTTGCAGATTGCCCTGATGGGTCTCGGTTTGCAGAGGGGCGACGAAGTCATTACTCCTACATTCACGTTTATTGCCACTGCCGAGGTGGTGGCACTGCTTGGACTCACACCTGTTGTCGTGGACGTAGATTGGAATACGATGAATATGTCTGCTGATGCTGTCCGCAGGGCGATTACGCCCCGCACAAAAGCCATCGCACCGGTGCATTTGTTCGGGCAATGTGCGAATATGGAGGAGATTATGACGATTGCCCGCGAGCATCATCTCTTTGTGATAGAGGACGCTTGTCAGGCTATCGGGGCAAAATACACCTTTGCCGACGGCACCACCAAACAGGCGGGGACGATAGGCGATATCGGTTGCACCAGTTTCTTCCCATCGAAAAATCTCGGTTGCTATGGCGATGGCGGTGCTATCTTTACCGACAACGACGAACTGGCAGCCCGTATGCGTGCTATTGCCAATCATGGTATGGTCGTACGCTACCACCACGATATGATAGGTGTCAATTCGCGTTTGGATAGTATTCAGGCTGCGGTCTTGGACGCCAAACTGCCCCATTTGGACGAGTATATCGCTTCACGCCAACGCGCGGCGGCGTACTACGACCAAGCATTTGCGGGTAACGAACATATCCTCATTCCGGGGCATGAACTGCACTCCACTCACGTCTATCACCAATATACACTGCGTTTGCAGGGCGTGGACAGGAACGCGGTGCGCGATGGATTGCAAGCCACTGGCATACCGGCAATGATCTATTATCCCGTGCCGTTGCACCTGCAAAAGGCGTACCAAGACCCGCGCTACAAAGCAGGCGATTTCCCTGTGGCAGAGCGGCTTGCATCATGTGTGCTGTCGCTACCTATGCACACCGAATTAGACGACGAACAACTCGAATATATCACATCTAACGTACTTGCGTTGGTGAATAAATAATTAGGCATATTTTGTCCGCCGAAGGCGAATAAGATTTATGGCAATCTATGACCTGCGTTGTAAAAATTTATTTGGATTTCTTGCCCATAAGGGCAAAGGAGTCTTTTATGTCTCACGTTAAATAAAAACTCGGACTATGCAATCAGCCTCCTTAACCCAACAACAGAAACTCCAGACCAAACTGTCGCCTACCCAGATACAGGTGATACGTATGTTGGAGTTACCCTCCGTGGAACTGCCACAGCGTATCAACGAAGAGTTACAGGAGAACCCTGCGCTGGAAGAAGGAGGTGAGCAGGCTACCACTACCGACGACTACAATGCAGAGGATTATGGCGAACAAGAGAATGATTATCAGCAAGATAGTGATAACGAGGATGGAGGAGACCCGTTGCAGAACGAGGACTTCAACTACGACCAGTATGTCAACGATGACGAGACACCTGAGTATATGCTCCATGCCAATAACGGTTCGGCGGACAACGAGACAATGCGAGACATTCCTTTTTCGGGCGGCACTAGTTTTATCGACGAACTGAAATCGCAAATTTATCTCACCAAGATGACAAAGCCCCAGCGGCATATTGCCAAGTGGGTACTCGGCAATATAGACGACGACGGCTATCTGCGCCGCACGGTGGAGCAGTTGGTCGATGACCTGAGTTTTCAGGAGAACCTGACGGTCAGCGACGAGGAGATGGCGGATATCGTGAACCAGATCAAGCAATTCGACCCCCCCGGAGTGGCAGCCGCCAATTTGCAAGAGTGCCTGCTCACTCAGTTGCACCGCAAGCCGCAGACACCCGCTATCGAACTGGCAACCAAGATATTGGAGAACCATTTTGACGCTTTTTCGAGGCATCATTTCGACAAGGTGATGCAGCGTCTCGGTGTAAGCGAACCGCAGTTCAAGGAGGCGGTGAACGAAATATTGCGCCTTAATCAGAAGCCCGCCAATGCCTTTTCGGGTACGGCATATGATACCCAGCGCACCACCATCATTCCCGATTTCTACATCGAGAACCGCGATGGTGAACTGATTCTGACCCTCAACACAGGCGACATCCCCGAACTGCACGTGAGCCGTGAGTACAGCAATATGCTCGACCGGTATTCCAAAGGCAAACAGACCGCAGAAACAAAAGAGGCAATGCGTTTTATCCGCAACAAACTGGACTCTGCGCGGTGGTTTATCGATGCCATCCGCCAGCGTAACGAGACGCTTACTCGCACGATGACGGCAATTATGCAGTTCCAGCACGATTTCTTCATCGAGGGGGACGAGACTGCACTCAAACCGATGATTTTGCAAGATATTGCCGACCGTACGGGTTACGATGTGAGTACCATCTCGCGTGTAAGTAACAGCAAGTATGTGCAGACCCAGTTCGGCATCTATCCGCTCAAATACTTCTTCTCCGAGTCTATGACCAACACCAAGGGCGAAGAAGTCTCTACGCGCGAAATTAAGCATATATTGCAGGAAATCATCGACAAAGAGGATAAGAAAGAACCACTCAACGACGATCGTCTGGTGGAGATGTTGGGGGAACACGGCTACAAAATCGCCCGTCGCACCATAGCCAAATACAGGGAACAACTCGGTATTCCGGTGGCTCGCTTGCGCCGCTCTGTGATACAATGAAACAATTGCTGACCATATTATCCAAAGGGGTGAGTATCTTGCTCTATCCGTTGTTTATTCCTACCTACGGAATGGCGTTTTTCTGTGCCGCTTTCTCGGTGCTGTTCCTGCCATTGCCTGCCGTCTATTGGTGGGTGAGCATTGTAGGGACGCTGTTGCTGACCTGTATCATTCCGCTGACTGCCATCCTGCTGCTCATACGCCGAGGCAGCGTGAGCGATCTTTATATCGTTCAATCCGCCCAACGTACCACTCCTTATATATACACAGTCTGCTGTTTTGCCTTTTGGTGCTATTTCCTTTTTAGTACTCTCAAGGTGCCGACCTACCTTTTGCTAACCGCTGTCGGTGCTACCGTGGCACTTATTTTGGTTACGATTATCAATCGTTGGTGGAAAATATCAGCGCATTTGAGCAGTCTCGGCGGACTGATAGGCGGGGTGATGAGTTTCTGTCTATGTACGGGTATAATGCCGTCTATATGGTTGGTAGTCTGTGTGTTTGTCGTGGCGTTGCTCTTGATGTATGCCCGTCTGTATCTTGATGCGCACACTTCCTTGCAGGTCGTTTGTGGCTTGCTGCTCGGACTGCTGATGACGTTCCTCCCTAATCTGATTTACTGCTATGCGCAATAGGTTTTCGTTGTTGGTGACAGCCGTTCTGTTGGCTGTTTCTGCCTTTGCGGGGCAGTATCTGAGTGAGCAGTCGCGCATTTCGTTGCTCACTTGCGCTCCTGGTAGTGAACTCTATTCTCGTTACGGACATACCGCTCTACGCGTGCAAGACCCTGACAACCAGTTGGATGTGGTATTTAACTATGGTATATTCGATTTTAATACCGACCATTTCTATTGGAAGTTTATGCGTGGTGAAACTTACTACCAACTCGGTATCGAGTCTGCCAATGCCTTCTTCTTCGGCTATGCCTACAATGGGCGCCCTGTCTATGAGCAAGTTCTGAATCTGACATTAGCACAACGCCAGTCGCTTTTCGAGGCTTTGGTGGTCAATTATGAGCCGCAGAACCGCTATTATCTTTATAATTTTGTGTTCGACAATTGTGCCACACGCCCCTATCAACTGATCAAACGGACACTCGGCGACAGTATCATCTCTACCTATACGGGCGCAGAGGGGCAGACTTATCGCAATTTTCTGCGTCATTACACCCGCCCTGCCTCGTGGGCAAACTTTGGTATAAATCTTCTGTTCGGCAAGCGTGCCGACCAACCGATGCATGGCGAGCAACGCCTTTTCCTACCCGAAGAACTGATGTTTTTCCTGTCGGAAGCCCGCTTGCCAGACGGCACAACCGTTGTGTCTGACGAGGATATTCACCCCTTTGAGATACAGCCCGTACCATGGTATGCTACATGGTATCTCGGTATAGTCATTTTGGCCATAGCATTGGTTGCAATCAGTATCTGGGATAGACATCGCGGCAAATTGTCGTGGTGGGTCGAGATTGCGATGGGCATCGTCTATCTCGCCCTGCTGCTTATTGTTGGTTTCCTTACTTTCTTTTCTATTCATCCGTTAGTCGGGTTCGGCTGGCGGCTGCTTATTATCCCCGCTATTCATCTATGCGCACGACTCATCTATATCATACGTTAATCGCTATTCTCTTTCCTTGTCTGCTTGCGGCGGCTCCCCGTTTGACAGTGGTGGCTGTCGTGGACGGGATGACGGAGCAGAACCTCGCTTTGCTCCGCCCATATTGGGCAAAAGGCGGTTTGCGAACACTCAGCGAAGAGGCATTCCAGACGTCCGTTTCGTTCCCCCATCTCGTCTATGGTGGCAACGAGACTACAGCCACCTATATGACCGGCACCACACCTATGGAGCACGGCTATGCTATGGACCGCTACTACTCGCGTCGCGACCGCATGCCGCATATATTGTTGGAAGATAGTCATGTGCAGGGCATCGGCACATCGCTCCAACTCTCGCCGCGTGCTTTGATCTCGCCTACCATCACCGACGAGATGCGTATGCTGCACGGCGTACAATCGAAGATTTATGCTATCGGTATCAATCCCGAAACTACTGTCCTTTTGGCGGGGCATGCTGCAAATGCTTGCTGCTGGATAGACACCGTTGAACAACATTGGGCAACGTCCTCTTTCTATCCCGAAGGACTGCCGTCAGCGGCGGATCAGCAGAATATCAACGGGCGTTTTGGCGAATTGGCTGCACGCTGGTGGACACCGCGAATGGATATACCTATGTATATGTATCCTACTGATACCGAGCGTAAAAAGTCTTTCTCTTATCTCTCGAAAGATATCCTCCGTCAGTCGCCTGTGGCAAATACACTGGTCATCGAGTTGGCACTTGCCTTGCAGAAAACCGAGCAACTCGGTACCGACCTCACACCCGACTTGCTGATGCTCGAACTCAATACCATTACGCCCAAGGCCGTTTCTGACCAAATCCATTCCGCCGAACAGGAGGATATGTACCTGTGGCTCAATCAGGATCTGGGCTATCTGATGGAGCAACTCGACAAGCGCATCGGGCACGACAACTACGAGATTCTTCTCGTCGGCCGCCCTGTCCTCGGTACAAGCAAAGAGGTCATGCAGTCAGCGCAACTGCCTGTGCAGCAGTTTAATGTGGATCAGGCGGCTGCCCTTACAAGCACCTATCTGATGGCAATCTATGGGCATGAACGCTGGGTGGACGGAGGTTTTGGAAACTCTATCTACCTCAATCGCACCCTTATCGAGCAGAAACGCCTCTCCTTGGAGACTATCCAGCGCCAGGTGGCTAATTTCCTGATGGATTTCGAGGGCGTGCAACTCGCTTTCCCGCAGGCGGAGGTGCTGACCAACCCCGTCTATATGCAGTCGCTCAACAAACGTTGCGTCGGTGATGTCTATTTCACGCTCCAACCCGGTTGGCAACTGATGGCTAACGAAAACACCACCATTGATTATATCATTGATTCGCAGCCTGTGGCACCGCTTTTGTTGTGGTCAGGCAGCCTGCGGGCTATGCCTACCGGCAAATTGTCCGCCACCGATGTCAAAGGGTTAATCAGTTACTGATTTGTTATAGGATCGTTATAGGATAGAATACGCCATCCTCCCTGTTCTTTCCATGATGTTACCCTGTGGATAGCACATTTAATTCATAATTCATCATTCCTAATTCATAATTAGAAAGTAAGGTGGATGTCAGGAGGATAGACCTAAAATACAGAACCACTCTGCATGTTAATTGTTAATTATTAATTGTTAATTGAAATATGCTTTTTTACGAAGTCAAAGTGAACTATCAGCGCCAGACAGGCGAGGATAATCCGAAAAATGTGAAAGAAACCTACCTCGTTGAGGGACTCAACTGTGCCGATGTCGAGAACCGCCTGATGGAGGACATCAAACCGCTTATTTTCGGCGATTGCGAAACCCCGAGTTGCAAGAAGGTGCAACTGTACGATATGGTCGAAGACCCTGAGGGAGACCGCTGGTTCAAAGCCCGTGTCGAGATGATCACTGTAGAGGACGACGGCAAGGAAAAACGCAAAGCCGTCAGCATTCTCGTACACGCCACCACGATTGATATGGCACTCGACAACCTCCGCAAAAACCTCGAGACGCTCGATTGTGAGATCGTCTCTATCGCTCGTTCACCCATACTCGAGGTCTATCGCGCCGTAAACTGATATTCACGGAGACGCGGGCGTCTCGCCCGCGGTGTTATAAATATAGTCTATGTCAATTGCTCAAAATATCGCTGCCGTCCGTGCCCACATTCCTGCGGGCGTTACGTTGCTGTGTGTCAGTAAGTTCCACCCCGTGGAGATGATTGCCGAGGCGTACGCGGCGGGGGAACGCGATTTCGGCGAGAGCCATATGCAGGAACTGGTCAAGAAGCACGACCTCTTGCCCAATGACATTCGCTGGCACATGATCGGGCATTTGCAAACCAACAAGGTGCGGGCAATCGTGCCGTTCATTTGGCTCATTCATAGTGTGGATAGCTTTCATCTCTTGGAGACCATCCAACGTGAGGCGGCACGTATCAATCGGGTAGTCAACGTCCTGCTTGAGGTACACGTTGCCCGTGAGGAAACCAAGAGTGGTTTCTCGCCTGCCGAGTTGCAAAATCTGTTGGATAGCGGAATGCTTTCCAAAATGCCAAACGTGCACGTCAAGGGTATTATGGGTATGGCTACCAACACCGACGATACAGCGGAGATACAACGCTGTTTCGATGCCTTGTCGGCTATCTACCGCGCACACCCCGAATGGAATACCCTCAGTATGGGTATGAGTGAGGACTATCTCCAAGCCATTGCCTCGGGTAGCACTCTTGTGCGTATCGGCAGTGCCATCTTCGGTGAAAGACAGTATTAAAAATCCTAGAATATCTAGAATATCTAGAAATTTCTAGTTCTTCTATAAAAAAATCTTACCAAGCAAATGAAACAAGGTTTCTTTTTCGATATGGACGGTGTCCTCTTCGATAGTATGCCCAACCACGCCGCTGCGTGGGAAGAGGTAATGTCAAAGCACGGACTGCCTTTTACGGCAGAAGACTGCTACATCAACGAGGGGCGTACCGGGCAGGACGTCATCCATGAAGCCATACTCAAATATGAACACCGTGATGCCTCCGATGAGGAGATCTGGTCTATCTATCACGAGAAGTCGGCGGCTTTCCAACGCCGCGGCGGGGCGAAACCCATGCGCGGTGTGAAAGATGTATTGGATTATCTCAAGGCGCAAGGCGCACAGATTTGGATTGTTACGGGATCCGGGCAAAAGAGCCTCTTTGATAATATAGATTCCAATTTCCCCGGTATATTCTCGCGCGAGCGGATGATCACCGCTTTCGATGTAACCCATGGCAAGCCCAATCCGGAGCCGTACCTCAAAGCGTGGGAGCGCAGCGGTCTTCCGAAAGACCAATGCTGCGTCATCGAAAATGCCCCTCTCGGTGTCCGTGCGGGCAAGGCGGCGGGCTTGTACACCATTGCGGTAAACACCGGACCGCTTGCCGACTCCCTCCTGCGCAATGAGGGTGCCGATCAAGTATTTCCCGATATGGCAACCCTTCTGGCATTCTTAAAATCGAATAACCATTAAATAAAAAACAATATGAAACGCTCTCTTTTTCTGTTGGCTCTCTTTGCTGCCGTTACACTTTCGGCAGAGGAATATCGTGGTACGTTTGTCGTATTCCCAGATGCTAAACCGCAAGGTGCGCAGTATAAGCCCCAAATGGCTGTCGCACAAGAGAATGTGGGGACCAATACGGTATCGTATCTCGTGCTAAAACTCACCGGTTCTACCGACTACAACACATTTGACAACACCTCGCGTATCCTGATACGTTTCTCGGACGGTACCAAGATGACCCTCCACCGTGTGGCGGACGACCAAGTGCAGCAGGAGAAAAGCAATAATGTCGTCAATGGGGCAACGCTCTTCTACTACCGTACCTATACCCGCTACCAACTCCCCGAGGAATTCATTTCCAAAGTGCAGCAGGGTATCGGTATTGTCAAGGTGCGCGTTGTCTTGTCCGAAGGCAATGCCCGCGATTATGACATCGCTCCCGCTTATATGCCCAAGATGACGGAACGCCTCCGGAAGTCTTGTGAAGATGCAGTCAATGCGTCAACCAAAGCACAAACAACCCTCTCTGACGACGATTTCTGATTTTTATTTGGTAGTCTCCTGTTTTTTTTGTATCTTTGCCCCGCATTTATGCAAAAAAGAACATTACGCATTGCGAATTACGAATTACGCATTGAATAAGTGTTAGGAATAATCATCAACCCAAAATCCGGCAAACGAGCCTTTCGTGCGCAGCGAATATACCTTTGGAAACTCCTGCGCCGGCGTCATGAGCCTTTTACGTACCGTGTAACCAAATATGCGGGGCATGCTATCGAGTTAGGTCGTGAGTTGGTGGAGAAAGGCTACGATGAGATACTTGTTTTGGGCGGTGATGGTACCCTCTCCGAGACAATCAATGGAATTATGCGTGCCAATATCTCCGATGAGCAGCGGCGCAAGGTCTGCTTCGGATTGATGCCGCGAGGCACAGGCAACGACTGGGGGCGTTTTTGGGGGCTGAACAAAGACTATAAAAAAGCGTTGGACCGTTTCTTTAGCGGCAAGTGCCAACCTTTGGATGTAGGTTGTCTTACCTATTGGCGCAACGGCATTGAGCACCACCGTTATTTTATTAACTCTGTCGGCTTTGGCGTTGATCCGCTCTGTTGTGAACTGGCGGCTACTTTCAAATACTATATCGGCAGCCATCACGTCAACTATTTCTTTGCTCTTTTGGCGGCTCTCTGTGTGCAGAAACCTTTTAGAGTGCAGTTGGTGGTGGATGGCAAGACCATTGTCAGCGATCTGCTGTTCACTATGAATATCGGAAACGGTCCCTATTCAGGCGGTGGCATTCGTCAGAACCCGGATGCAGACCCACGAGATGGAGTGTTCCACGCTATATTTGTCAAAAAACCCACTTTCAAACAGGTGATGCAGGCGATACCCAAACTATTCAACGGACATCTGACCGACCTGCCTTTTATCCACTCTTTTACGGGGCAGGATATACAAATCATCACCCGAAAGCACGTGATGTTTGAGGCGGATGGTATCCTCGAAAATATCATGGGACCCTGCGAAGTCCACTGTCTCCACAACGCTCTCCAAATGCGTGTCTGATTTCACTGTCCTATACAAAAAAACGCTCTTTGAATTGCTATTCAGAGAGCGTTTTTTGTATAAGTATCGTAAAAAATGGATATGCTCGAACATTAACGCCTAATTAACGGTCATTAACGGAGTCTCACATTATTTCCGCTTTGGGTTACGCGGAAACCAACCTTTCTCCACGCGCTTTTTCTGTTCAAAGAGTTCGAGTATCGACCAGTAGCACGAGAATGCAAACACACCAAGCATTGCCGACAGATAGGTGGTCTCTACAAACAGCGAACTTACAGCCGCCAATGTCCCTACCGCTGCAAATACCCACCAGCACCGTGTGCCTATGTAGTATTCCGCTTTTATTACGATGGGGTGAAACATTCCGATGCATACGAATGCCGCCAACCCGAGGATGATTCCTTCAAAATTCATTTATGTGTCTCTATTAGCGTACAAAATTACACAAAAAATGCGATGTACGCAACTGCCACTTGCTCTTTCCCTACAAATAGGGAGTTCCTGCGTTCCTACATTGTCCACTCGCCCGTGCGCATAAAGTGCGCAAAGTCGTCCATAAATTTTGTCCTCAGCGGACGTATCTCGTCCAAGGTAACATCGCCCATTATCCACGAACCTATCCAGTATTCCTCCGTGCCGTCCAATAGCAGCGGCAGTTCGGCGCAGTGTGCCGCTTTCAGTTCCGACCCGCGCGGCTCCCACGTATAGAGGTGGTATTGTGCCTCCACACCCTGTTTTTTCAGATAGCGTGTGTAGCGTTTGGCGGGAGCGGTGAATACATAACTCGTTACCATCGACCATAGCGGCTTCGGACCGAACATACTGCCATCGTCTTTCTGTGCGCATATCACCACCTGTTTCGGCCAGTTTACTTTGTCGCCGTAGCACGGCATCTGCGGAAGCCCCGTCGGAGAGAAAGGGAGAGAGTGCCAGGCTGCACGGTGGGTATGCATATAGTGCAACTGCGCTGCCAACAGCGTATCTGCGCTGCACGTCCACGGGTCTTGCTCGCCCAAGTAGGTACGTACAAACTTTGTTCGCTGCTTGCCAAGACATTTCGAGGTCGTCAGCCCCATCGGGGCCGAGAATACCACGGCACGGTAGATTGGCACACGCGCTGTGTCAGCCAAGCAATAAACCACGCTCTGTGCGCCTGCCGACTGCCCGGCAAGGGTGATATTATCCGCATCGCCGCCAAAACGACCGATATTGTCGTACACCCAGCGTAGAGCTGTCAGTTGGTCTTGCAACCCCAGATTGACCGATGCCGAATCGGGTTGGTACAGATAACCGAATATGCCCAAACGGTAGGTCACCGTTACCGTAACCACCTGCTCGCGTAGCGCAAACTCTGCCAACTGGGTCGGTATGCGTTCCCCGCCGCCGGCGTAGTAGTTGCCGCCATGGATATAGACCAGTACCGGCAAGTTGGCTTTCGGGGCGGTGTCCAACTGTTTGGGAGAGTTGATGGTCAGCACAAGGCAATCTTCGGTGAGTGGCGACTCGTCGCCTTCTGCCAGTACGATGTTTGCCTCGCTGTATTTCTTGGTGCTGTCGGCGGGTTGAACACGCTGATAGCACGCCACATTGCTGTGGATATAGTCGTCCGCAGGCTCTATGCCGTCTGCCAATACCGGTTGCCGGAAACGCTCTGCATAGGCGTATGGGACACCATGATAGATATACACTTCTGCGCTGTCATTACGCATACGCAGGCAGTGTGCCGGCGTGTCAATATGCAGGACGTCAAAAGAACCGGAGGCGTATATGCTCGGCATTGCGAGACCTGCCATAACCAACAGGAGAATAAGTTTCTGTTTCATAGCCGTTTGCTTTTATGGGTGAGAGGTTGGAACTTGCAAAAATACATACAAAGATAGTGCCATTCTTGCAGGGCTACCGCATCAAAACAATTCCATACACTTTATGCGACATATATCAATGTTAAACAATGTATAAACAATGTATAAAAGCACCGCATAAAGGGCAATCCTTTCTCCATAATCCATTCTCTGTCTTTTCTCCGTAATCCTTTCTCCATAATTGGTATTATGAGGATAAAAATGGCATATCCTCTCTGTATCTTTATGCTATCAGGTCTATGTGATTCGTACGAACTATGTTGAAAAAATGCTTTTTATGAGTAAA
>ERZ808259.104-NODE-104-length-56254-cov-6.941796_pt1 | contig 56254 bp, 94 predicted proteins | sample MGYA00521279_ERZ808259 | MGnify/ENA primary metagenome ERZ808259 (study PRJEB31516, sample SAMN03275586) | gut metagenome | biome: mammalia-associated habitat; material: feces | host: Papio cynocephalus | place: Kenya | collected 2012-07-27 ...
ATGCAGGGAGGGGGTGCGATTTTTGAGACCCCCTCCACCCTATATCGTGTCATGTAAAAGGTGGCTAAAAAGCCATAATTTTTCAGAAACTCACGAAAAACATTTATTTTAATTTTAATCAAACAAATCATTTTTCTGTTCCTAAAAACTTTATTCGTTCTGTTCTTGCCTAAAACACTTAAGAAACTTCTCAGTTTTCGCTATAAACTTTCTTGTAAATGTTTTGGAAATCGTTTTTAATCATTAAATCGATAGCGCGTTCTATTTCTTCCTGATTGATTACATCTGAAAGATTGATCGAAGTATAGGCAAGCCTTGCTAACAGTGAACAAGTATTGTAACCATGAGTTGTATCATACAAATACCATTGATCAAACTGCGTGAAGTAGTCGTATGGATTGTCTCTTGTTGTAATCATGCATTCTCTACCCATCATGGTCACCTCCTTATTCAAGATACTTGAGTATTGTGCTTGACGACAGGCCTGTTGCTTCTGCTATCTCAGCATTAGTGTAGCCTGATGCCTTAAGACTCTTTATACGGGCTACTTTAGATTTGGGTATGCTATTATCTCTGGGCATAGCATATTGTTTAACCTTATCTAAATCTGTATTGTCAAGAATGTCTTTAAGCATATTATTACTTATAGCACCTGCCTGAATGGCTTCCCACTCTTTTGGAGTAATCGACACCTGTACATTCTTCTTATTAGCCCCGAACCTAAGCCTTGCTCCTGATAATGCCTGCTGACGAAGCTTCTTCTCCTCACCCTTTTCTGCATACTCGTCAGGGTTGTCTCGCATCTGAATCTTAACTATTGTAGATGCTGCTATCTGTGCCTGACGTTCTTTAGGAGCATTCATAAGGGCAAGGTCAAGTTTAGATTTAAGAGACTCTACTTCTTCTTTATAAGTTTCAGAAGCTGTAGAGTTCCTTGTTATACCCTTTGTACTCAGGTATTCTTTTCTTGCTGTATTAGCAAGGGCTTTAAGCTTGTTAGCATACTTTGCATATTCCCGCTCAACCTGAGTATCCGCTTTGCTAATCAGACTTGTCGCATCGTCAACGGTCTCCATAAGAGAAACCTTCTGCTGATGATACTTTGTTTCGCCTGCTTTATTAGTATAGGGCTTTGCATCTTTAAGTATCTTTTTACCGGTCTCAGGGTCAGTGTCTTTATCGATCTGATAGACATCTTTCTTATTAATATAGACAGGACTCTTCGCTCTCGAAATAAGAGTGGCAGCACCCTTTCTTCCGTTGTCCCCAGGCTGATACCTCTCTTTAAGTTCTGCTATGCCGTTGTCTATTTCAGACTGACGATAATCCAGCTTGTGCTTATAAGCGTCAATGACAACCATGCTATGCTTGACCGCACGGACAAGCTCTTCAGTCTTTGCTCCCTGTAAGGTCATGTCTGTTATCAGATTAGAAATCTTACCCATCTCAAGGCCAACAGCACCCTTTTTCATGGTTTTCATACCTTCATGGTAAGGATACGCCTCTTTAGGATCAAAGTCTTTAAGTGCAGTAAGGCGGTTAGAAGTCTTTACACGTACCTTGTCATTAACAGGTATAACAAGAACAGTATCACCATCAAAGTCTGCTCCAGAAAGGCGGCCAGCAACGCTTGAATTGATGCCGACTGCATCTTTAGCGTTCTTTCCAAGAATACTGATGGCTTCTTTGTTCTTATTGTTTACCCTAAGTTCAGGTATTTCAAATGTTCCGCCATGAGGATAGCGGATAAGAACAACGTCTTCTCCATCATGGTAGTTCGGCGCATAGATTTCGTTATCTTTAAGGGAAGTCACCGGGATAATAACCTGTGTAGCCTGACGAGGAAGAGCAGCTGCTTTCAGATGAACAGCTGACGCGTCACAATCATCTGAAAACGACTCAAGCAACTTTCTCTTCACAGCAGGATTAGTAAGATCACATATCTCTTGATACTCATCTGCTTTCTCTGCATACGCAAGACCAAGTTGTTTCTTAATCAGCTCTAATCTCTGCTTAGAAAGAAATTGAGAAGAAAGAGTGCGACTGTATTCAGCCCAATCCCCTTCTTCTCGAAGCTTGTTTATAGGCGAAAGCTTTTTCTCACCGTTTTCGTCTATGTATTCTCTTTGACCGCCAGCTTTTATGAGAGCGCCAAAAGGATTCTCTTCATTGATGGTGCCATCCTTGTTTTTCTTAAGCTCTTTCAGAACCTCCATTTTAGGTGTACCTTTATGCTTGTTGGTGTTAAATATAACATCTACACCATCAGGCATATCATCTGAGTAGACGGCCATCCCTTTAAGATAATGAGTTCCATCAACAGCGATACGAACCTGGGCATAAAGAGAATTGCCGAGAGACAGATCATCGGCACCTCTTCTCAGTTCAATTACACCATCTTTGTCTATACCGCCGTCTTCGTTATATCTTATCTGAAGACGTGAGGAATCCAAGCTGGACGGAAACTGAACAGTTTTGATAGTATCGCTATCACCATCGAAATATGAAGTGATAGTCTTTATCTGATCAGGGTTCTTGAGAATGTCACTATACTCGGTTCCTGGAGGACAGAGCACTTTAAGTTTAGTATATCGGCCTTTATTAGTAACCTGTTCAAGGTCGATATTATAAACCTGGTAACCCTCAAGTTCGAGCATGGTTACGGCTGTATTAAAGCGCTCTTTAGACAGCCCGGCTTCGATTTCAACACCTTTACCAATATCAATGACACCTTTTTCAGCCACTTCATTTCTGAGCATCTCAGCAGCGTTTGCAGTAATACTGTTTCTTCTCTGAAATGCTTCGTCTCTCATTGCACGAACAGAAGATTCCCCTCTCGGCGGGTCGAGACGCTTGCCAATTTCGGCATTTGAATATCCTTTATCAGCAAGTTCCCTTATCATTCGGAACTCTTCTTCACGCTTGGCAGCTTTTGATATCTGATTCATAGCTCGATATTCAGTGGTAGTCAATCCCATGGCTTCACGAATATCTTTTTCGTTAAACCCTTTTGCTTTAAGCTCAGATACGGTCTTTCTGAAATATTCTTCGTGCTGATACGGATTCTCACCAGAACCCCAAGGATATCTGCCCGAATGTCTGGGGGTTCCGTAATGCATTAATTCCATTTCATATTACCTCAGCTCTCAGTTTAGTTATGATCTTGTCAAAAGATATAATCTTGTCCATGATTTCCCGAATCTCTTCAGGTTCAGGCTTAAATATCATTTTCTCATTCAACTGGTAAATACGAAGCTCGCTCTTTATACTCTCGGGTTTGACCTTGTACTCTAAGCAGAAGAGTGCTTCATATATCATCAGCTGGTATTTGGATGCTGGAGTATCGCCCGTCTTCAAATCATGAATCCTAAGAAAATCATTTTTAAAGACAATAGAGTCCGCTGTTCCAAAAGCATTCTCTGAGAAATATAAAGGAACTTCAGGACTCATTCGATAACCGATCGCATCATTGACGTACATGTTTATCGTGTTCTTGCTATTTGTCAGTTTTTGTCCGAGCCGTATACAAGTGGCCGCAAACTCGTGAAGCTCGGTGCCACGCTGGGCGGCCATAAGATTTCTGAATCGACTTTCTAACTTTTCTTCATCATAATTGATCCAATGATACTGGCTGGGGCTAAGGAACGAGTGCTTACCTGCCAGATTCGGATGACTGTAAAATTGCATTTGCTCTCCTTTCAAGATTTACTGAATATTTTAGAAACCTCCACTAAAATATCGTTCTTGTTTTCAGGATAAATAAATGCTGAGTACGACATACTTCTAAGTTTAGAAACGTAATAGTCCTGATTCGGTTGATGATTTTCATTAGGACTTTTCTTACATTCCAAAGTCACCCATTTGTCTTTGTACAAAATTGTAAGATCCGGGATTCCTTGAATGTACTCAGAATCATTTTTTAAAACCACACATCCAGGAAACATTCCTTTTATTTCCTTTATGAGATCTTTCTGAAAACGGTTCTCTCTCATTGGGCTTTCCTCCAAAATAAAAAGAGAAAAGCAAAATTCGACATTTTACTTCTCCCCTCTAATAAAGCCCTTGTATTTTTTGCGAACCTAAAATTTGCAAAAAGAAAGAAGACCCGTAGATTTTACGAGTCTTCTAACTTGTTTCTTTATTTTTTTGTTCCACTAATAACGCCAGCAATGATTCCCGTGATAAGATACACGATCGTAAACGGTATAATGTTCCTCTCTGCATATTTGTTAAGTTCAATTACTGTTTTGCCGATCATAATAAAATCTCCTTTCAAGCCGTTTTTATTTGCTTCATTAAGAAAGGTGTAAAAATTACGAATTAAAAATATCCCAAATCATTTGGCGTAATCCTGAGAGCCTTCGCCATCAGCTCGACACTGTAGAATGTCGGGATAGCTTTCCCTCGTATGTACTTAGAAATCTGAAATTTTGAGATTCCTGTTTTGTCCGCCAACTCATATTGAGTCATCCCTCTCAATCGCAGCGCTCTCTCAAGACTTCGTCCGAACTCTCTTGAGTACACTTCTTTAGACAAATCCTCATCTCTGGGAAGATCCCAAATTGTATTGTCGTAATCGTCATATACTAAACCTCTTCCATCTGCGGTCTTGCCCACAACTCTTTCGCCATATTTTTCGACGTACTCGACAACTTTTTCATCGTCGCCAGGACGGTACAATTTGAACATCCTTATTAGATCGTTTAACATAGATTTACTCCTCTCAAAATATCTATCTGCAAAGTTGACTAGTTTTGTGGCCATTTGCCCACTTTTTTCTCGAAGTCTTTTTTATTTTCCTTAAATATTGAACTATAGTTTAATTTTACTCATTTTTTATTTAATAATAGCAATATGGGTGGGCAATTGGCCAATTAGAACGTATAAGACGTGATAAGACGTGATAAGACTTGGTTAAGCGTCAGACGAGTACCACAAAAGTGGGCAAAAGGTGGGCAAAAGGTGGGCACTAGTCAACTTTGCAACCCATTTTTCAAAACTAGTCAACTTTGTAAAAATAAAAGTGGGCTAAAAACTAGTCAACTTTTCACTTTTTCATTCAAAAATGGCAAAAACTAGTCAACTTTCGACCCTCATTTTTCAAAAACTAGGCAACTTTTACATACACTTTTTCGAAACTAGTCAACTTTGCAAAAGAAAAATTGCCCGTAGACCTCCTTTTTCACATAAATTCGCCTCTTCTCATCGGCACATAAATGTTGTGCAGCTTCGTATTTTGCTTGTTTTTATCCCTGAATTTAACTTCCCTACCTAAAATATCAATGTCAAAAAACGACTCTGCCATGAGTCTTGCAACGTAATATTGCTTACCGTCAATATAAACTCTGGAGCCTCGGTCATCCGTAGTACGTCTTACCGGTATCTTTCTATGCCTATAAGTTTTACGTACGTTGCCATAAGAGCTTATCTCGTGATCCGGATGCCCCTTAATTTCTGTCCATCTTTCTTCCATGAAAATGTCCTTTCTGAAAAAGTAAAAGGGCCAGCAACGACTGCTAACCCTTTTTGGATTTACCTTATACTGTGAATTGTCTCATGTGCAATTTGTGAGACTGATTTTATCATTGCGTCACTTATTGTATATGGTCGATATAATGGTTTAAAACTTTGCTTCAGTATTGCATCATATGGGTCCGGTTCGAAAGAAAACATTCTTGAAATACGATGCTCCAATATACGAAACGCCACATACTTATTATAAGCTTCTTGATGATTTGGATTATGAGAACGTTCTTCTGCTCTGTTCCTTGAAAATCCATCGGCCATGAGAAGCTTCTTCAAACGCTTTCGTGTCATACCTGACTACCTCTTAACCAGTATAACTCTTGTTGTGTCAGTCAGATATGTAACGCCGTCTATAGTAAGCTGAATCTGATCTCCGTCTTCATAATCAAGCCAAGAAGAGACTTTACCCTCGACGCAGCTTCCATCCGGCATATCTATGTAAGCATAGTTAAAGGTGTATGTTATGTCAACCAATGATCTGTTGCAGCCTGTAGTGATGAGAGCCACAAATATTAAAGTGAGCACGAGAACAACAGTGAGGATGATTCTTTTTACAAGATTTTTGTTAGACATTATTTCTTCTCCTTAAATTTAATCGGCTTGTGTGAAAACTCATTGACCGGTTGATTAAGGCACGTAGAGCACGGTTCGTCGGCCTCTGGACAATTATTGTATTCACATTTGTCACAGTAAATACGGAAATAGACTTCTTTATCGGTATTTGCACAGTACTCAAACATTGGGCATCTCCCTCTCTTCTTCGATAATGTGTTTAAGAACATCTACAAGAGTGGTATAATCGTTAATGATAAGTGTCTCAGGAAAAAGCTGCCCGCTTTTCGTATAATAGAAGATGAATGAACCGTTACTTATGTCTCTTTTTATAGCCCATTGTTTTTTCAAACGTTCAAGAAGACTATCAACTTCTTTCATTTCATCGGGCGGAAGACACAGTGGATTAGCATTCGGTTTTGAGATAAGCAAAGCCATATTTACCTCTTTTCTAAATTTACAAAAACTGACTTTATTTATTTTAATTTTTATGGTAGTGTGAAATTAATTGAAAGGAGAACTACTTCATTATAGAAGGGAGGGATAAACTATGGACAGTATTTTAGTAAGTAAGATTATATCGCGCATAGTCGACCATTCTTTTGATACTAACATAAATGATGGCATCCTCACTATCAAATTTATGTTAAAGATAAGACTGGTATAATTTCCCATGAAAAGACAGTAGATGATTTAGGGAGGTTCATTTGCTGTCTTTTTCCCTTCTATAACGAAATAGTCCTCCTATTACAATAAATTTATTTTCTGATTGCTATATTAATTTTCATTTCTCCGTCTTTTAACTCAACCTCAGCTTTTTGTATAGCGGCGTCGATCGTCTGTGAGATAAGCATTTTACTCGACCATATCGTGGTACATGCGACCGTAGTGAGGCCAAATATAATAACATTAAATGGATCAAAGATTGAATTAAGTATGATTTCGATGTTTCTCATATAATTTACCCCCAAATCTCAATTTCAGTCATATCAACAGTATGCGTCCAGCCATTGCTGTCAATAATGTCGACTTTGTTATAGTCAGGCCCAGTACCTACTGCACAAACTCCTACGAAGTGCTTAGTCCCGTCCTTACGAGTCCATAAAGCCATCATTAAAATACTCCCTTTCTCCACGGCGCGAGTTTTCCAAAAATCTTGTAATAGAGATAATCAACAAAGCTCCAGCCAAACGCACGTCTGCAGAACGTATAAAGGTCGACTGTACTGGTGCCACTGATCTCAACACTTGTGGTTCCATTAGATAAATGCAAATCTATCGGGTATATCGGCTCTGCGTCAGTCTCGGTCTCACAAATATCAACGCTCTTTATCACATCGGCATAATTTTGTGATAACTTTCCATCGCCTGACACGAAATAGAATCCAGTTAGTTCTACGTTTCTGGTAGGCATGCTTTCTCCTTTTCAGCTTCCAAGCATCTTTTGTGCAAACCGTCCTTCATTAAATCGCTTCTTGTCTCTTAAGGCACGTCCTATCATTATGTCGATAGTCGCGAATGATTTGAGATGGTAATAATACAGGTCCTTATAAGGCGTATTTAGTCTATCTATCCTCCCCATAGCCTGTATCAAAACCTTGTATGAATAATTCTGAGAATAGAACACAATGTTATTTGTCGTGATACAATTCCAGCCCTCAGCTCCGGCCGTATACTGGACAAGGTAAACCCAATAGTCGCCGGTAGGTATCTCTTGATGCTTATGTCCATTCCACTCAGCAACTATGACACCGTCTCCGTAATCCGCATCTTTCAATATCTCAAGTTCGTAGTCGAAGTTATAAAAGACGATGATTTTCTTTCGTTCTTTGAAAATATCAAGAACTTTCTCTATCCTACTTTTATCACTGTTGACCACTTTTCTGAGTGTGTAGCAGAATTCAGCGGCATTCTGGATAGGCTCACATGTATAAGGATTGAAGCGTGTTTTTACGATCTCCTTATACTTAGCGGCGTCGTATTCACATTTGATATCGAAGCTATGAGATTCCGTAGGACGCTCAAACTCCATATCGACAAGTATCGAGTCTCTCAGGCGGACAAGACGTCTTGTGTTGATGTACCTATCAACCGAGGGAAATTTAGAATATGGTTTCCAAATGACGTGCTCTCGGATGAACTCAGTCTTATTTTTATAGAAGCCGTTGGCAATGAAGACCGGAATATAATCCATCCATGTGTCGCCGGGTGTGGCACTCAGGAGAATCCATTGATTGACTTTCGTAATCTTGAGAAATGACTTTGTCCATTCGCCATACCCAACTACTCGCTGCTCGTCAAATATAAAGAAAGCATCCCGGACGTCTATGTATTTCTTGATGTTATTCCAAGAGTCAATAACGACCTTATTGCAATAAAGGTTCGTCTCTTTATCCGTAGATAACAAAAATGGAATGAGTTCATTTTCCCATTCCAAAGTATCCCGTTTCCGAGCAGTTGTTATAATGTAGAGGTCTTTCGGCGGATCTCCCATCGGGTAATATTCACCACCCATGAGACTTCTTGGAGCGCCGCCATTCTCAAGATAATAATATGCGAGAGAGGTACGAGATTTCCCGCTCCCGACCCCTCCGCATAAAATGCAACCATTATGCATTCTCCCAAGTGCTTCCTCCTGGTGAGAATATAATGTGATGCTCATTCCTTTATTGGGCCAAGCCAACCAAAATATGCTATCACAGCCAAGATATACCACCACATGAGATGGTAGTTATTGAAATACCATGCAAGGAAAGTAATAGCCGCTATAAAAGCAACCGGAAATATCAGCGCCATAAATATGAGTAACATTATTTTCCAATCCATTTTTCTCACCTTTCATTCAATGGTATGACGAGTTGCATCGACTTTTTCGATTGACCTGACTGAAGCTGTAAATATCATGGTCGAGAGGTTCCCCTGTGTTATAACCCAGATATCGGGGCGCATCTTATGAACTTTAGAATTCTCGAAGAGCTTTGAGCTTCCGTCCGTATAAGTTACAAGATGGTTAGCCGGCATTTTCTGTCTCCTCAACTTTTGCAATGAGCCGTTCGAGATAAAATTTAGCCTTCATCAGATCCTCATGCATCTTGCCTTTAAGTGGGGCACGCCAGATGTATTTCACAACCTGCCATGCAAGAGAGGCAAACACACAAGGTCCTTCTTTGGAACCGCCAAAGACGTTATACCCCTTAGCCATCGACTCAAGGGCGTCTATGCACTCGACTTTCCCAAAGGTGTAATGGCTCGGATGGTTGACCATGTCAGGTTTAAGATCATCTATGGTTCTCTCAGAGAAATTCTCTTTGCTTTCGTCCCAATTTTCAACAAAATCTATAACGCTGTATAAAGTGGGCGAACGGAATAGGCGCGCTCCACTATCGAATGAAAACGCGTAATAACCATTGGTCACATCCCAAGTCAGGGTAAACTTTTCAGGCTCTCTCAGCTTGCCAACGAAATATTTGAGTTTCTCAATATTCTCCGGTTTCTCTTTGGGGTTAAATGTCATTCTCATCGTATTTTCTCCTTTACTCTATATTAAAACGGAGGATCGTCTTCCGTGGGGTAATCAGCTTCATCATACTCACTGTACTTAGCTGCCAGCTCGTCCTCCTCGATCGTCACGTACATAGACTTCAGATAAGCCTTTATGCCAGACTTGTCTCCAACCTCCCAACGGCTCGGAGATATAACAAGGTCGACATTCACGATCTCAGCGTAGTCAAGAACATTGACACTATCCTCATCAAGCTCAGTCTTTTTCTTTCCGGCTATGAGGAATATCTTAGGCGGCTTGTTGTCGAATCTGACAGCGACAGACATTGTGCAGAACGGCTCGTCATCGCCTTCTCTCGGGTCGTGTATCTTTGCATTCCAGCCATCGTTCTGAAGCTTACGCGCAGTATCTTCGTCGAGTATTACTGCGAAATTTCTGCGGCCGGCAGGATTGAATTTGGTTTCTTTACCTGAAAAGTTTCTGAACGTGATTCTGCAATTCTCAATTACAAGGTTAGGGATTCTTTCAGACATTTTTATTCTCCTTTATCAAACAATATGAATATAAAAGTGGACGTTATTGGTTGTCGGTCTCGGCCGGTTCACAAAATTAAATGCTCCGTTAATACAGAGCACAACAGCAGCTACTTTGACGACCATTGGAATAATATCGTCGATGTTTTCCGCAATTTTGGTCTTTACGGAATCAATAGTCCCCTCCACGATGGTGTCGCCAACTTTTTTCTTCATCTTTTCATTCAGAGTGCTTTCAGCTGCCATTTTCTATTCTCCTTTTTAAATTGTTTTAATGAATTCAGGGTTTAGAAGATAAACCTCTTTATTGAACATGGTCACTTCGACCGGAAAAAGCCAACAGTTTTTACTCTTCCACAAAGTCGTGAAACAACTTTTTACTGATCTATACCCCCTCTTTTTCCAGTCAACCTTAGCTATCGGGATTTCAGAATTAATAAATTCCGAAATTAATACATGTGACTTCACATTTAGCGGAGGTTTGAATTCCTTCATTTCTTCTTACCCTTTCGAGATATAATGTGATTGTGGACAGCGATAATTGCCCGAACACCTTTGACACCCTCTTCTACGCTGCATCCATGCATCTTACAGTAATAGTTGAGAGCTGCTTTATTAAACCGCCAGTTCGATATCTTAAGAAAATCACACACTGACAGGCGTCCACCGGGTTTGATCTCAAGAATATCCATCAGGTCTTCTACTTCCAGAGGTTTGGCGCAATAATCCATATTTTGTTTTCTCCTTTTGAATAAAAAATTAGGAGACCTGTAAATAGACCTCCTATTGTTTATTGTTCAGTGCTTCGTCTGAGATAGTCGTCCATCTCTGCGCCGCATTTGAAACCCAGCAATTTTGCTACAGTTTCATGAGCCTCGTAAATATGTCGAGCCATATTAACCATGTCTTTTCCATAATCACTCCAACTCATAGTTCCTTTATTTATGCTGACTTTTCTAATCGGCAGTTTAGATGTATTACTCATTTAAAAGTCACTCCCTTCATTAAGAAAGAAGTAATTTTTGCGAATAGAAAAGAGAGGCCATATTTCAGACCTCTCTTGAAAATATAAATATAGTTTGATTTTAATTGGTTCCGAGCGCTTCAGCAAAAAAATCTTTTATGTACTCCTTGCAGCCTTCTTTGAATAACACAAAATCCTCATCTGAAATATCTTTCCCTTTAAGAGCTTCACTCAGATCATTTTTTGTGAGTTGGTCAACTGAAGCGCATGTAAGTGCGTAAAGATTGTCATAACCAAAAAGTGCTACTCCCATGGCGATAGACGACTTTGTCGCGTCATCAAGTCCATTAGGATACTCCTCTGCCATTGACTGTTTCATGTAGTCGTAACCGAGCTTCTTGTAGTCTGTGCCACAACCTGCGAGAGAAAAGCAAAGGACAATAACCAGTGTGAGTGCTATAAGACGTTTTTTCATGATATAGTCTCCTATCATATGTGTGTATTTAATTCTATCAGATTTTCCAGAAATATCAAGACTGATCGTCTTTGATAGTCATAACAGTTGCTGAGAGTCCGCCGAAAAGAAGTGAAAGGCTCAAAAGAACACCACCTGCAATATGTCTCTTGCGTTGTGTATCGAGCATCGCGTCAAGTACAGCTATCATCTCATCAATTGTAAGCATCTCATACTCCTTTTCCAGTAGTGAGAATTGTTACCCCTCCTGTGAAGCAAATTGCGGCCAGCGCGGACAGTGTGTAGTAGATGATCTTTTTCATTCGAAATCATCCTCCTCTTTGATTCTTATAATATACTGTATGCTGTCCAAAGGTGCGATCGCCAAAATGGTTCCGTGATTGTCGACGAAACGGCAGACATTACCGTCGATTTTTGCATTGGTGCATTTTCCTTCGAAAGTTAAGGACGAGCCGTCTTTGAAATATGGTTTATAATAGTTGGCCATTTTTATTTTTCCTCCTGTTCTATTTGTTCTTCTCTTTTTTAAAATAGGGGCACTTCCGCCAATTGTCCTTAGGCGCATATCGGCATAATTCGGCGAGGCATTCTGTATTCAAGAAATGAGGATGGTCACATGCTGGTAAATCCGGGCAAAGTATTTTTCCAACTCCAAGAAAAGCAGCCATTCCGGGACCAATTTCTTCAACCTCTGTTTTATCAAGACATAGATGGCGAATATCTTTCGGCACATCTTCTATTGTTTCATATAGATTGTAGTTGATTGGTCTGACTCCAGTATTTCTGACATAGTAATACTCTTTTCCATTTTCAGAAAATTTGATATGCTTAACAGAAACGCTCATCTTAATTCTTTCCCTCCAGAACAACTTTATGGACTGTTGGAATTAATCGATATGTCTGCTTGAAAATATCAGGTTTACACGGATAAAATTCGCCCTTAATACCTCGAATAATCCAGTCGCCAACAGCAGCGTGATGATCTCCTTCAAGAGTGTGGATGACAAGATCTGGCTCCTTATAACTTCCAAGAATATCTAAATTATCTCTTCCAACAAAATCGACTATTTCTTCAAAGTTATAACCTGTCCAGTGCACTGCTTGAATTCTAATTGGTTTCTTCTCAAAAGTGTAAACGCTCATTTTCTGCTTTCTCCTTCCAAAAATAGAAGAGAGAGTCGTCAAGCTCTCTCTCCATTTTCTATAAGCTCTATTCCTGTTTTTAGATTTTCAATAATTTCTTCCATTTCGTCAACTGTGAATTTCATGCTGATAGACGTTTGATTAATTGTATTCTGAACGTTTGTATGTGTTATCCAGAGAAATAACGGCAGTTTACTGTGATGTCTTTGGCGAAGTCGTAATCTGTGATATTTTTCATAGTTGCGCCGTTAACACCACATTTTGCGATCGTTACTGCGGTACGCTTAATTGTCTCTACAACGGAAATAAAATCGTTTTTGTAAGTGCAAACTTTGTGATGTATACAACGATCACAAAGTGTTTTGTTTACAATATCAGCCATTTTTAGCCCTCCAAAATAACCCGATAATCAATACGGCCCTTATCGCCAGTACATTCAGCAAAAGCGGTACTGATGGCGAACCAGACTTTCTTGTTTAGCAGTGATCTGATTGAATCGGGTATTTTTGCATAGCTTCCGCAATAATAGATTGTCGCTAAACGACCTATATTGTTAGCCAGCACATAAAGACAGCCAAATTCGCCTTGCTTTTTTATGTGTTCAAGCCACGCTTTCAAAAATTTTTCCAGTGTATAGTCTTCTTCCAATATTGTGATTTTGTATGGAATTTCAGCGCTCCAGTCATCGCCGACAGAGACCCTTTCAAATATCATTGTCTTTCTCCTTTAGTACCTCTTGTTTAACAAGTGTACATAACTTATACCAACAATTGTAATGCACATCTAAAGATTCCCATGAGAACTCTGGAAAGAAGCCTGGCGTAAGTCTCTTTATTTTATATTTACTCAAATCTCTGATATCGATAATCTCTTTACCACAAATATCACAACAGATTTTATTCATTACTCTTCCACCTCAATTAAGTCGCACTCATAAGAGTATCCTGATCTGCGTACGTGCCAGCTTCTTTCAAAATCTGAGTTTTTCCTGTGATCAGTTCTGAATATGGCAGATTCTCAATCCAGTCGCAGAGTGTATGCCATTCATCCAGCTTATGGTTTCGACGAGACTTATAAATGTTAGCCAGAACCTCGTAGTTCAGCATAACGGTTCGACGCTGATTATAAGAACTTGGAAGGAGCTGGATCATCTGCCACCAATATTTTTTATCTTTGGTCTGTAAATATAAATCTCGATAATGGTTAAGAACGTCACAAGTAATTTGGCAGAAGTCCCATGCCGAACACATAAAATCTTTGCCGTCCGCATTAACCCAAAGTCCATTAGTTTCTCCTGTCAGATGTTCATGACTGAAATCATCCAGCGTGAACTTCTTTGCCGCGATCTTGTGCATGGTCGAGCAGGAGTTGGCAACTGTGCTGACCTTGTATGTATCGAACTCCTTCCACCAATACAAAGGAGCCGTAATATCAAGGTATACGGCAATCATCCGCATGAATTTACGGTGGTCCGTACCGGCGTTGCAGAGACGGGTCATAAGGTCAAGGTCGTCGGGACCTATATGCATGGAACAATTACCTTCACAACGTGGTTCATCCCGGCAAAAGCAACTATCACTCTTCTCCCAAGAGTTCTTCGGGTTTCGCATACCTCTGATGGCTGCTTCCCAGCCCATAACTTCGACGTTTTCTATTTTAATCATCAGTGTTCTCCTTTTCTCAATTTACGAGCCATAGCCATTTTTTCTTCAAACTTCGGCATATGAGGACAAGGGTAATCGATGCTACAAAATAGGCAAGTAGCTCCTCCCGTAAGTGTGAAGCATCGGTTGCATAAAACTCGACAGCTTTCCTTGAGTGAATCATTTTCATCTTCGAGTTTTGAAAGACTCTCCTGGTATTTAACCTGAGTATCTTCTAATTGCCCTTTTAGTCTTATATTATCTTCAGTAGCGTCTGACGAAAGTGCTTTTCTGAACTCTTCAAGATTCATTTTTTTCTCCTTAATACGCTCTACGTAAGAGCTTATAACCTAATGCTTCAAGAATTTTGCGTGCCCCATTCACATTGTCATCTATGATAATCATATCCACAATGCATTTACCATTTTCGTAGACTTTGATTCGTTTAATACCCGGCATCGAATTAAGGACTTCAAAATTTTTGATCATACTGATTTCTTCGACTTTGATTTGTTTATTACCAGACCACAAGTCAAAGATATCAAAATTTTTCTTCATGCTGCTTTCTCCTTTAGCATAAATAGAAAGAACCCGGACTCTATCAAGATGATAAAATCCAGGTTCTTGTTTATTGAGATGTATAAAATTGCCTTAGCTTGCTTCACTTGCCTTCGTGTCATCGAGCACTCTAACAGCCTTGATCTCGTTAGCTGTAAATTCCACGGGGTTCTTATACTTATAGCCGTCTGATCTTCGGACTGGATAGTTCAGCACAAGTGCCTCAACTTCATCTGGAACATTATCTTCGGCGAAAATATAATCTTCGGCATAGCCTGTGTAAGCTTCATCCTCTATAGTTTCTAAGACCACGTTCTTTCCTTCATAAAAGCGTAGCTCTTCCATTTTTATTTCTCCTTTCTCGGATATACATGAGTTCCTGTTCTGGAATAAACGATCATGCCTTTATTTGTTCTGGTTTCTGTTCCATCTGTGTCAACGTGTGTGCCAATAACCTCGGAGTCATTAAATTTTTCTTTTCCAGTCCATTTGTTGTTGGTATCGACGACAGCTTCACCTTTTCCAGAATGCTTATCAACCAACTCTTGAGCATAAGCTAAGTCACCATCGAGATAACTTCTACCTGGAGTATGATAAGTCTTGGTGTGTCGGAGTTGCTTCTCGCCGTTAATGGCCTTATTAACCTCTCCTGACGCAATAGCATCCTTTACAATTGTATCAGATTCTCCGGATTTATCAAGAGGATAAGGCGGGCCATTTTTTACGCCCCATTTTTGACCTTTGATTCCGTGGTGCTGGAGCGTATCGTCTTCATTAAGTTTGCCCTTTATTTTTCCGAGATATGACTCTACAAATCTCCTCGTCTTTTTGCTGAGCATCATATAGTTTTTATGAGAATCATACCAGTCAAATATCTCAAACAGATTTCCTTTAGTCCAGCTAAATGACCACCAGTCGCAAATCATCTCTATGATATAGCTGTTGGGAATATCAAGAGCTTGTATGCCTATGTCTGAATCGTCATTTATAAGTATCCAATGCTGCCAGTGATGAGGATTAGTATGTATGTGATGCAACCATGCCAGTTTGAAATTTCTAACAACCGCATAAGAGCGATTTCCACCGTAGAAATATCTATCATAGGCACCGTATTCTTCCTTATCATATTTGGACCTATCGTGATCCATGATATGCGCTCTTGTTTCGCCGTAATTCTCTATGATTTCAGGAAGATTACTGTTGATCCATAAAAACGCTCGCCTCACGTTTGTGATATGCTCAGATAAGTATTTATCGTATTCGTAGCTCATTTATCTTTGGTCTCCTCTTTTTCAGCTTCAGAAACGATTTTCACTGAGTATCCAAGCTTTTTCTCTATTTCTGACAGTGTCATTTCTTTCGGCGGCGCTTTTTTGATAAGTTTCCAGCTTGCGAATGCTCGAATATTCGGTCCTTTTGAATCTGGATCAATATCATTTGACGGGACTGCAAGTGCATCGAACTCAAATCCACCAATACTTAAAGTGCAACGCGGACGAACAAAATCGAACTGACAGAACTGTCTATCGATGTCAAGCGAATCAGCATCAAATGGAAGTTTAATTTTAGGTATAACAGCGTGATATAAGTCACCGTTGTAGTCCTCAATATCGTACTCAAGCTTCCCATAAATTTTGTTGTCCTCGGTGTACGCCGAGAAAGTATTGTTAAATATCTTGCCGCAAGTCCTCATTTGTTTTCTCCTTTATCGGTTTTGTGGTTAAAATAGCGATACCTACGCTGGTGATTGTTATACCGATTCCTGTAGTAAGTGCGCCCACAACATTTTGGCGATATGCGTTTTGAAATATTTCGTCAATACACGTCATTGCTTTTGTAACCATCTTATCGTTGCCTTTCTTCATGGACGTACACCTGCCAAAATCTGAACGCCTATAACTGTTAACACAGCCCCTGTTGCGATTAAAAAATATGGTATAATTTTTCTCATATTGCTTTCTCCTTCCAAAATATAAAAGCCGCTATTTATGTACCGAAGGGCGGCTAATCCTCCGTCCGAAGTATATATTTAAGAGATACCCTCGGCTTAGACCTCTTGTGGTACTGGCGAGGAGACTCGAACTCCCATGCAACTAAGCGGCAGATTTTAAGTCTGATGTGTCTACCTGTTCCACCACGCCAGCATAAAGAAATAGGAGACCTTGTTAGATCTCCTATTCGTGCTTTACTTCATGAACAATGTCTTTAAGAATTGACGCTTTCCAACTTGTTTCAGAAGAATATACAGCATTTCATTAATGTTAGATTGAATTTCGCATGGCTTTAAGTTAAGCATCTTAGACATATATCCGATGCTTCTGCCTTCTAAGGCATACAAAATTATTTTTCCGCACATTTCTGAAACTTGTATTTTTTCTTCGTTGCTAAGTAAGAATGTCCTTTTAAAATCTGACATTTCGTTCATCCCCTTTCATTAAGAAAGGAGTATTTTTTGCGAAAAGAGAAGAGTCATCGTTAAGACAACTCTTCTCTGTGAAAGATTACAGCAGCTTTATTCCTGATTTTGTAATAAGGTCTTTGAATATAGCATAGCTCTCAATGCTGTTTTTCTTAATGGCGTTCTTATAATCTCCAGCTAATCCAGGTCTACTGTCAACTACATATATTTCCTCAATGTTGGGCATTCTTGCCTTAAGCATTGACGCTTCATATATGAGTGTTCTAATAGACACCGAATCGTCTGGGATTCCGATATACCATATAGGCTTATAAGCATCTTTAGCTCCGCCAAATCCATATATCCACATTACATTATTCATCATATCTATCCCTCCATGTAATTTTCTTTCATAAAGGGATATGCAATTTATGCGAGCTCATCCTCTTCGTCTGTAATAACCCTGAGTATCCCGGCATTCTTGATAAGGCGTCTGCAAATATCACAAGGTTTTACGTCTTCAGGAGGCATCTTCTGACCATCCTCAAAGCCGACCAAATATAAAGTCGCCCCAATCATCTCACTTCGAGCCGCTGAGATAATTGCGTTCTGCTCAGCATGGACACTCACACATGCCTCATACTTCTCGCCGTGAGGAATATTATTAAGTGCCCGCCAGCATTCACCACGCTCGCAGCAATTTGTCTCTCCACGTGGAGCTCCATTGTATCCAGTAGATATGATCTCGTCGTTCTTGACGATAACAGCACCATACTGTCTTCTCAAGCATGTACTGCGTTTTGCTACAGCTTCAGCTATACCAAGATAGTAGGCCGTTTTTGTTATTCGCTCCAAGGAACCGCCTCCTTCAAAATATTCTAAGAACTCCACCCATGTAAGGTTTTACGCCTATGCTGCCATATTCAGAGCACGTCTCGTCCGTAAGATTTGCCACGTAGACCAGAGGCATGCCTTCTTTAAGGTCTACTCTGTCGCGAGGCCATTCATCCTCATACTTACTAACGTAAAGAAATGACAGCATCTCACCCAAATCGGTGTAATTCTGTATCACATGATACACAAGTCCGCCTGACTCTTCCTCAAACTGTCTTACTCTTGCTTTCTGTCCATTGTGGAGAAAATATAAAGCGCCGAAAAAGGATGCGTTTACTACGTCTTCCTGCTCAAGATCCCTAAGTGCATTCTCATGGAGGTCAAGAATCTTCATGCGTACAAGAGCTTCTTTCTTCATCTTTTCTCTGGTAACTGCCATGTTTTTTCTCCTTTCAAACTACTAATCTCAAATCCTGCTTCCGTAACGAATATCATAGGGTACGAGATTTTCCTGACCGAGAACCTGGGCAAGACCTCTATCTAAGGTAGCTTTAGTATAGACAAGTTCAACATCGTCCTTAGCGTCGTTGATGACAAGTTCCATGATGTCGTTCTCAAGCTCCATCATTTTCTTGCCAAACGCTATAGCCTTCTCCGGATCAGCATTAAATATCTCGCCAACAGCCATGATTGCAGCATCAAGATCGATCTGTGCTCGCAGCTCAGCATATTTATTAGCGAGTTTATTCTGCTTATCCATCAGTACCTTAGAATATCTATTTTTAGCCGTTTAGGACACCTCCTTTCTCACCTCAGGAATGTAAGGGTCTTCGGATATAAACCATTCCACATCGCCGTATTTTTTGATAGACTCAATCGCTGCGTCCGTCAAGGATGTGTAATAGCTCTCATCCACACAATCCTCTTTCCCAAGATTTTTTATCATCTCAGTCTCAAGCCATCTGTACCCTTTGGCTCCCGTTGCTGAGCTGTATTTTATGTTGTTGTTTTTGTCGAGACCTTCCCGGACAAGCTCACCGCCATTGCAGCCTTTCTTTACAGGACAGAACTGACCAACCTTACCGATGAAGTGGTAATTATGTTCCTCATCTCCAAGGTTTTCATTCATATCCAAATATAAAGCCGAAGTTACTGCAAAAGTCTGACACATGTCGTTGAATGTGATAGGTTCGCGGCTGAAAAGCTTCTTGAACACATAAGGCTGCTGGAACTGTGCGCCAGTAGCTGTCCACTGTTTAGAATGCTTTCTATTCTCGTCCGGGACGTACCCATAGATATTTTTGCAGTCCTCGGCATCCTTGTACCGAGCAATATAAACAGCGTCGTTTACAAGACACATTTTTTCGTACGTAGCCTCGTGTTCAAACGTATAACCGTAGCGCTTGCCAAAGTCCATAACGAACTGTATGATCTCGGGTGTCGCGTCAGGAATCTTAATTGAGTCAGTCTTGATATGAGCGACCTTATAACCACGTTTCCAAACCTCGTGTCTGAGCGTTATCATAAACAATGCTCCGCGCTTAGCGACGATGTTATCGACGTTTCTGAGGTCTCTGAACGGATTCTCAAATCCAGCAGCAGTCAATCCATAAACGGCATTGATAGCAGTCTTAAGGCCATTCGCGAGCTGCTTGGAAGTGATTTCTCCGGCTTGAACTTTCTCAATATACTTGTGAAGTTTTCCTTCAAACAGTTTATCGACTTCAGCCCAGTCCTCATGCTTAATATCGACTCGTCCCTCGACAATGTCTCTGAATCGACGTGTGAACCGAGGACCGAACAGACATTCAGCTATAACACTGTGGGGATGCTGAGAGGCAATATCAAGCAATGCGACATTTCCCCATATACCTGGAACAGCATAGACGCATCCGCCCTCTCCGACCTCTCTTCTTTTTGGGTCAATGTTAAGCGGATTAATATCCATGTATGTTGACTTGCCGTTCTCGAATTTGTATCCCTCAAACCAAGGAAGCTTACTGCCTCCGAGGAACGGTTTAGCCATCATTTCAGGACAGGCTTCTTTAAGAAAGCTCTCTACCTCCGGATCAAGTTCTTTTACCGGTTTACCAAGGTCGCGATAACAGAACTCGTTTTGAGGTTTCCTGTTTGATCCAAATATAATTTTCTGAGTAAGGGTATTTGTTGTGTCATTGACCGTCATATCGGCAATGTCCGCCAGAATCTGCCTCGCGATCCAGTCGCCTTGCAGATAGTCAAATGCTGCTTCAGTCGCGTCAACGTCATTTCCGCAATATTCAGCAACAAGCGGCCACTTATCTTCCGGCACAGGCTCGTCCCATCTAAGTGGAAGCTCCTGATGGTGTATGCCCATCTCAATTTCCAGCTTCTTCAGGGACTTCTTATTGCCGGCTGACGCGAAGTCATAAATATCAGTGTAAGAGATGTTATATGCTTCGCTGAAGAAGGCGTTTACGCTGTTGTTGATAATACGCTGAGACAACTGATAGAGCTGCTTGTTGGTATATCCCATGAGACGTCCGTACAGTATGTGATTGTCGTATCGGCGGCAGTTGAATCCCACAAGATTGAATTTAACAAGATTCTCTATCTCTGACGCGGACGGATTTATAAGAGAAACTTTCGGCTTCCCTTTGGGTTTATAGACCACGACAAACAAATTTGAGAAGACCTCGACGTCGTAAAACACCAAAGTCTTCTCATCAACTTCAGTATTCTCTGAAGGTTCTTCCGATTTGAACTTCATTTTGTTGACCATCTTGATACAATAGTCTGAATGGTGTGTGCTCTGTGCTGCGAACGCCAGTATTGCCTGTCGCATATCCGTGACGTCGTATTTCATTCCACTATTGTACGCATCCTCAAGGACTTTATGAATGAAGTCAATGCTAGGTTTTGTTCCGGGATGATACTCTTTATTGAGGTTCCGCTTTATAACCGTACGGAGACCTCGTACATTTTTCAAGCCTTCAAAATTAACCATATTTTCCTCTTTCTTTAACGGCAGTCCTGAATTAATGGTTGCTATCGGTAAATTATTGCATTTGGTAAGTTTTCTTCGCAGTGAGCTATTGCCAGTAAATACTTTCACCTCAATCTCGTCGTCATAGATACGACTTAACTTTGATGGATCTCCGCTGTAATTGTAGTGAAGATGTATCCCCTGACCGCCCTTGCTCAGTTCAGCATACGTAGGAGGCCATCTGCTGGCAGCCTTTGCATTGAGCTCGAACGATTTTTTACCGTCCTCATCTTTCATGTCAAAGTCAATCACAATGTGACTCTCTGGAACCTTGACATAATGAAGCTTAGATGTGTCGATATCGCTCAATAAAGTTTTAACCTCACTCCATTTTTTTAGCGGTGTTTCATTTGCGTTAGCATATTGCGCAGGCGCGTTCTCGAACTCCTTGTCAAATATCGAAGTAGTTGAGTCAAGAACTAATCCCGGTTCCTTTTTCTGAGGCTTTACTGTGGGCTCATACTCAAACTTCTCAAATATAAATCCACAGTAATAGTTGCGAACTCTGACTCCGTCCTCAATGAGCGCTCGCTCTTTAAATTCCTTAAAATAGTTTTTAAGTTCTTCCCTAAAGAGTCGCTGCGAGAACGGATATGGAACTTTCGCTTCCTCGCAATATGCCGTATACATTGTCCAAGCTTGTTTAAGCGTCACTCCATCTTCCCGTCTGAAGACCTCGTAAGAATCCTCGACGAAGTTATAGAAGTCGTTTGAAGCTCCAAGCATTGTCACCGGAACATAGGTGTCATATGCTCCCGGATCTTCGTTATAAACATCCAGACAATGCGCTGCGATCCCACCAAGCTCGAATTTGATTTTAGTAGTAAGTTCTTTGTATTTGTCTGCCGGCAACTTATTTCCAGTCGGTGACACGTCAATCAGTCGTCTTAACAAACCTGATTTCGCATCTGTGATTTTTACAGGTCTATTTGTGCCCATAAAGAGAAAGCTGTTGAATCGGTTCGTGTAAGTCGACTTGAATTTTTCATTGACGGTCATCTGCTCATGGGAAACAAGACTATTAAGACGAGTGTTATCCTCAATTCGAGATAGATCACCATCGTGCTCGATTGCCACAAGCGGATTCGACCGAAACGCTTCCAACGCAAACGCATTGTTGGCCTGGCCAAGTGCTTTCGACTCAAATACAGAATAGTACCCGTCAAAGAGATCCTGTATAATATTGAGAACAGTCGATTTACCTGTTCCCGCTGCACCATACATGACAATGAATTTCTGTATATATTTCGATTCTCCGGAAACCACAGCGCCAATTGCCCATTCAATTTTTGCTCGTTCACTCGGAGAATATAAAGTCTCCATTAACTCGTTGTATGCCGGTGTCTCACTTCTCTCAAACGGATACTTTAACTTTTTACTGGCATAGTCTGTTTTCGTCGTCTCGACATTTGAAAATATCAATTTCTCGTCAAGCGGATGATACTTGTCCCTGAGTTGTTTCTGGACAAACTTATGCCAACGATCAATTGAACCGGAGTCACTATCCCACATATAAAGCACGTTAACCCGAGTGTCCGGATGTTTCGCCTTATACTCATCGGCTTTTATACGGATGTCTCTGTCGATCAACCGAAGAGCTGCTTCTTCATCTGTGCACCAGAGTTTTGTATCTTCATTCCATATAGCATAGAAATCCCCGCCGCGTATCATGAGATCAGAACATTGCCCGTAAACTGCGAATTTAGGATATATCTCTACCGCCGTGCCTTTGTTGACCTGACGATCAGAGACAATAAGAAAGTCAAGCATTGCTGCTCTTTCTCCTTTCAAATATAAAGCTTAAGAATCCATGAATTCGTCAAGATACCAGCACATCTGATACCATATTTCAGTTTTTCTCATGTCTTCGCGAGTACGACTTTTTAGTGTGAATAGACCACCATCTCCATTGCGTTTGTAGGAATGGCTTAACAGTCTGTCGATTGCTGCCTGAGCATTTTCCTCATCGAAATATCCATCTACCTCATCGGACAGATGAAGACTCTGGAGCATGGTAAAGAGCCATACCCCAGTTCTGTCTCCAATGTCGGCATCGCCCATAATGTGATCTTCACACCTACAAGCAAGTGCGACCATCATTTCAAGGACATTACAAGGTGTATCATAAAGATAGTTATAGACATCTCTATAATCGTAGTGACGAGAATTTTCTGTGAAGCGAAATCTCAAATCAATACCGTCTGCTATTCTGTTATCGTCATTACCTACATCCGAATAGAATTCCCTCGAATATAAATACTCGAAAAGCTCTCTGTAGGAACCATGGTCGGAACAGATTTCAACAGCAAGGTCTATGAGCCATTCGCGATATTCATATTCAATTCGAGAACTCATTAGCTGTCATACTCCCTAATCGGTATTCCAGTAACTTCTTCGTATGTACGGTGGTCTCTGGTTATCTCATACTCAGTCGTCAACTGGTTATTACGTACATAGAACGCCTCAGGATTGTACTTCTTAAAATCATCAATTGCCTGCTGTCCTACGGTGTCCTCCACAAGCATAATATCATCGCTCATCTCATTGGCAAGAACATCATCTGCGTAAAGGACAAGATTTACTTTCTCATAGCCGTTCATCGAGGCAAATTCACCGTCGTCAATGAACTCTATGACATCGTCATTCGGAGAAATATTCTCTTCTCCAGTCGGTTCAGATTCTCCCGCATATTTTGCTACGAGCCCCGCTTCTTCCTCCTCTGTGCGAATGGTAATTCTTTCTTTCACAACCTCAGAAATATCAGGCTTTACGCGTGCTCTCTCCGCGAGTTCTTTGTTTTTCTGGCGATATGCTCCACGCATTTTCGCGATTTCGTCTTCTGCCCAGGTCTCATATTTCTTCTTGGTAAGATACCAAGAGATGAGGGAGCCTGTCACAGCTCCCCCTATAAATATCAATGCTTTCTTATACATCTTTTATCTCCTATACCAGAGTTCAAAACTTTCGTCATCGAACTCCTCTTCCCTTCAATCAAATATGTTCTGTGCCTTGAAAAGACGATCCTTAATATAACCGTCGACATTGAAGTTAAGCAGGATTGCGTTATTCTGAGGACTCATCCTGTCCATAGCGGTTAAACCATCGGTAGCATAAATCTTATTCATACCGAAATCGACGTAGTTATCGCCTATCGGATTATTACGCTCGTAAATCCAACCAACATCCTGACCAGACGGCGTAACAGGGAACCCAAGCATCTGATAAACTTCATTAAGGAACAAATAACCACGACTCTTGAGCATATCGTCCGCGTACTTCTGGCGCAGAATCAGATTGTGGAGATTATATTCGTAATCTTTGTCCCATTCCTTGGACGACACCTCGTCAAACACACGAGCATAGTCGCCTATGAGATTGTCTTTATCGACAGCCTCAATCAGCTCGCTATTTACCTTGGGCTTACCGTTCTTATCAGTCTTCTGATTTCCCTTCTTATCCAGCACCGGAGTCTCTACAACATGAGTCTGAGTACCGAAACGATACTTTCTGTCTGCTTCTTCACCGAGATCGTCAATAACATTCTTGCGATACTTTGCGAACAGGCGTTCGGTCGTGGTGCAGGCAGCAAGACATGCAGAATATCTGTCGTCCATAATCTTCTTGGAACCGAAGATACATGCCACAGAACTCATGCAGACAAGTACCGACGGACCGTAAAGCTTGACAAGCGCGCCACCCATATTCGCATAGGCCTTGAACAGATCCTTTCTGTACTGCTTTTCTATATACTCTTTAGAACCCTCGTCATCCGGATGCTCGTTCGCGACCTCAAAAGATTCTTTTACAGTCTGAATATCTTCATTCGCCGCAGATACGGTCTCTTCAAGCTTCAGTGTAGCCTTGCAAGCCATGACACCGGCAGTAATAATACCACCGGTACCGGCAACTGCAAGAATCGTAGGACTATACTTCCAAAGCTTTATCTTCGTATACTTACCCACCTTGGTAAGTGTCTTTGTTGTTGACTTTACTAATGCGTTGAATTTCATGTCTTTTGTCCTTTCTAAAATATAAATTATTTCAACTTCCCTGAACTCAGGAATTTGTGATATATTGCGATTATCTGACCGTCGCTCATTTTAGCAACTTTTTTCTGCCAACTATCGCTGGACTTATAAGCTGCTGCAACTGCACAGCGCATTTGCTCTACGCTCATTAACGATCCTCCTTACAAAAGAATCACACGAGGCAGCTTAAGAATATAGCCGCCTCCACTTACTCGTTTGACTTCAGCTGCACCAAGCGATGTCCAACCATACTTACGATCCGTATACTCGACCGGAATATCCGCAAGCTCACAGAAGTCTGCCACGCTTACTGAGTCATACTGCTCGATGATGTTAAGCATCTGATTGAGAACTTCTTCAGCGTCCATACGGTCATCAAACACAACATCATCAAAATTAAGACCCGATTTTGTCCTCGGTGAAGAAGATGTTTCGGGTCTTGTAGATTGACTATTATATTTTGCGCCGTAATTGACTCTCATGGTGTTTGAGGATGGTTTCCGTGTCCGCTTTCCATCGTAGAGCATCATATCCAAGCCATTCATAACCAGATTATATAAAGCGTCTCGTATCTCTGGGATGAGCACGTCCATTATGAGATACGACTTGACATCTTCAATGTCTTTTTGAAAGAAAGTATCTATGGCTTTCTTCAAAACCGTTTTCTTTCGTATAGAGACATTCCCGCTTACAACACTCTCAAGCTTCTTGCCGTTAGCTTCCTCGATTGTCTGTTGAGCTTTGAGTTCATTGTAGCGGTTTGAGTTAGGTTTGTAGTTGTCCATGCATTAAACCCTTTCTTTTAGTACCCATATCCGTAACCATACTTAACAGGAGGAGTATAGTTAAGAACCAGACACGGCGTCTTTCCGTCTATAAGATCAGAACCAAATGTTACGTCGATCAACCCCTTTTCCATCGGCCACCCCAAGTCTTCTCCGAGTTTGACATTCGGAAGACCGAGCTCGTAATAAAAGTCATTAAGAGACACGAACTGATGTTGGATAAGATTGTAGTTGAGTTTGTTTACTGCCTGTTTCACGCTCTCAATATCTGTTTTAAAATATCTTCCTGAGTACGAATCAAGACAAATTGACTCGCCTTTCTTTGTATCAAACAATCTTTCCTCGGAGTACGGAGATTCCTTGATTTTCTCTTTTGCTATCTCCTCCCGTATTGTCTGCTCCTTTTTCTCGCCGATAGTCTCTATGACTTTCTCCTGATACTCATTAAGAGCTGTTTCAGAAAGCTTGTACGCAGTCATAAGAGCTGCATTACGTCGTGTTGAGATAGAGTTCGACCCAATTAGACAGCCAGCAGAGACAAAACCAAGCGCTGCCGAGGGGATATAACACTTCCACGCAGCTTTAATAATCTCTGTTTTTGTCTTTGCTTCTTTTTTCTTGATTTCATCGAGAGCTTTAGGCGTTGACTTAATAGCAAGAACCGTTGATGTAAACATTCCCGTTATTCCGACTGCTGTAAGTATCTCTGGGGTATGAAGTGAGGTGAACTTTACCGCTATTTTCCAGATTTCCTTAAGCGGGATTTTTTTAGGATTAATTTTCATAAATGTCTCCTTAAAAAAAGAAAAGAGCCCTTGTTAGGACTCTTCTTCATTTTCTGTATTCTCTTGATTGGTTTCTGCCAGCTGTTTACTTACTTCTTCCTGAATCGTTTCATACATATCGTTCCTGTTTGAAAGCTCCATGACAATAGATCCTAAAGCTCCAAGAAGGGCTCCGATAAGAATTCTTCCGATTTCACTCTTTTTAAGTTTCATTAGGCGTTACACCTCCCTTTCAATTAGAAGCTTGTAAATTCTGCGAGATGATACCTTCGGGTAGCTCATCATGATACTTTGCAACCAAAGCTTCTGCCGCAGATGCATCATAAGCGCCATAATGATAATAGTCGTCTATGGTCGGATCAAACGGCATGAAAATCGAATACCATACTGTGCCATCCGCTTCTTCATGCTTCTCGTTAATGAAATCGATCCACTCGTAGCCATAGAATTCTATTCCGGAATCCAAAGACCAGCCTAAAATTGACCCTTCTTCTGTTTGCGGCAAGCCAAGCAGTTCATAATAATCGTTCAGCATAGCATAACCTCGAAGGACAAACAGACGATTGAGATCATACTGAGCTGCTATAACATCCTCAAGCTTTGCCAAGAAATCCTGATGCGAGAAGTAATCGTAAAATATAAATTCATTCTCTTCGACATGAACCGGAGACTCCTTTATCTTATTTTTCGCTTCGGTCTCCATGAGCTGCTTGTAGCCTTCACTCCCCAACGCGCCCATAGCAGCGAGCTTGAATTTATTGAACCGTGTATTTAGGTTTGCATATGCCGTCGTAAGACCTTTTATCCTCGTTTTGCTGATTATGTTAGCCGTAACCATAGCTCCAATTGTCAAAGTAGCTGAGGCTATTGCCGGAATATAATTTATAGCAACCTCTTTCCATTCCTCTTTCTCAAATTCTGAGACCTCGGAGCCAAGTGTTTTTATGGTCTCATGAGCAGCTTTTGCCGAGAAATATCCAGTCGCGAATACGCCCAGCGCACTAACGCCTGTCAGAATTGTAGGAAGATTCTTTGAAACTGTGCGTACAATTTTGTAGAACGATCTTTGTAAATTCATGCTTTCTCCTTTCGTGGCAAAAAGAAAGAAGCCCTTGTTAGAGCTTCTTTGCTTTCCCTATTTAGCTTTCGAGTTTTTTCTTAGTAACGATAAGTTCTGTTAAAGAGTATTTGGTAGTAAATACCGACACCAAAACTGATTACGAGCGTTAGCAGAAAGTATTCCTTCCAATAACGCTTTACCCAGTTCCATGACGGAACAACAACTTCCCTATAATACTCTTTCCACATAGTTATCATTTTCATCTTGCTACTCTCCTTTTTAATATAGGTTTCATTAAGAAGAGTGTAATTCTTGCGATTCAGTCGTCCATAGCAGGACAGCCATCTTTGCAGGCCGGATAACAGTCTGAGTCGCACGCTTGACATTCCATAGGTCTATCATCCATATCCATTATATCGTCCTCGTATTCCGATTCCTGATGAATCGTCCGGGTTTCATCGCCATATGTTATAAACGCTTTATTACCGCACTCAGGGCAATACCAAAAATCAGCGCTATAGTCTTCCATTTCTTCGCCGCAAACATCGCAAATAGGGTTTCCGTTTTCAGATATCGAACTACTCATGGCATAATCCTCCTCAAGCTGATTCGTTTCTACTAATATAAACGTTAAACTGGAGATTTGTCAAATGTCGTTTCCCATTTTTCTTTCTTTAATGGTTTGATTCTGAGTGACCACATTATTTGTCGGATGGTTACAGTTGGATAAAGCCCGTTTACCGGAGCGGCTGCCAGACGATTAAAAAATTCATCAAATCCCGGATGTAAATATAACTCGTCAGTCAGCCATGGATCTATTTCGCTCCACCATGTTTTCTTGGTCTCTCGGTCATATCTCTGCTGAATGACAGCAAGTCCAACTTCACCTTTCACATACAATGTACAGTTATTGTATGCCGGATGGTCACATTTGTATGTCTGACCGTAAAGATTGAAATATAAAGTTGTTCCCTCATGATGATAGCGCATACTAAATCTCTCCGAAAAAAGATAAGGAGCCATGTTATTTTTACGACTCCTTATCGACCCTCTTTAGAGTTTTGGTTTACCGATGAAACTAAACGCTTTCGAGCGAATTGTCCCAGTCTGCTCAAAAGTCATGATTTGTCCAATCCACAAGCCATACGAAAGCAGCGTGAGAGCTGTTTTACCTATGTCTCCAATTGACCGGAATATGGTCTGCTTCGTTTCCTCTTTCTTGAGCGCTGCTTCGTACTCCAGTTTCTCACTATCTGCACCACGCTGCATCGCCTTAGAATTAGAATCCTCAGCTATCTTCTCTTCCGCAATTTTCAGATCATAAAGTTTGCAAATATCACTTACCTGCTTGCTATACGACTCATCTTTTGGATCATCAAGACTTTCTAAAGACCTCTTTATCGCGTCCTCAAGCAATTTCTTGTTTTCGTCTTCCATGATTTTTCTCCTTTCAAAAATGGGTTCATTAAAAGGGATGTAAATCTTGCGAAATACTACTGTCGCTCTATCCTTAAAACGAAATAATCATTTTTGAGGAGACTTTCAGGTTTTGCCGTCAGCTCAAAAAGTGTCGCGATCTCATCATCTGAGGTCTTTCTCACTGTTAACGTACCGTCCCTGCGGTTGCTCATGTAGACAGCATGAGACGCCCACCCAACAATAAAAGTGATTATTGTGCCTACTACGTACATAAAAATGTCTGCCATTGCCGTTTCTCCTTTTTATAAAAATAGCACGCAGATTCGTCACCCGCGTGCTTAAATTACAAAATATTTTTAACTGAAGTATGGAACAAGGTATTCGTACTCAGAATCCCAAGAATTTCTGAAATATAGACCATTATAATCCACCCGCATATAAACCATATCGCCATTGATAGGAGATATCCGGGGTTCCTTTATTGAGTCTCTGAAATTCTTGGCAAGCTTGTACGTCTCCTCATTGTATGTACTGTCTTTTGTGTATCCCTGCCATTGATTCTTTTCCGCACAGACCCCCTCGATTGTATTCGGGAACCCAGAGGTCTTCGTACGATTCACGATACACTCCATGATTGCCAACTTGCAATTATCATCGGAATTAGGAGCTACTGCGTCCACGATCGTCGCAAGCCATTTAGCGTCAGTTATAGGCTGCGTCTTTTCTTTGAGAATTTCAGGGTTCTCTCGATATACATCAACCATATTTATCATCTCGACGACAGGTTCTTCCTCCACCATCGGAGTATCATCTGCCAACGCCATTGAGTTGAGGAAGAGAAAGCTAAATATAACAGCTGCTATAATGCAAATTCTTTTCATTTCTATCTCCTTAAATGAAATAAGAGAGAAGCCTTTTAAAGACCTCTCTCTTACAATTTCTTATCTTTTTTGAGCCAGTAACCAGAAGAATCGTCTATAGGCCTTGTAAAAGGCATCTCGACTAAACGGTATCCGCATTCTTGTTTTAAGATACTGATATGTAGCTACACCAGTTACAACAAGCAAGACATATTGTCCTATCTCGCTGTCTGCTTCCTTAGCAGTGTTTTCTACAAGCTCCATTTTATCTGAAAGCTCACTGATCTTTATGGCGATAGCTTCAGTCGGATTCGCTATACCGCTATGACTCACATGCTCTTTAAGCTGGTAGTCTCTGGACTGATCGATTAAGCGCGTCCTCTCTTTTCGCCAGCTTGGATACTGTAGACAAAAGTGCACGAGTTCATAATACTTCTCTTTCTCGATAGAATAAGGATTGCGGCTGGAGATTTCTGGACGAATGTTAGTGCTCATTTGTTATCGTTCCCTTCCCATAAATATCCTGTCTCTTCGTACAGGCGTCTTGGTGATACAAAATAAGTTATTCTTCCAAGTTTTTCCTTTTGCTCAGATATATCCGTTACTAATTGTCCGCGCCTTGTTGCTGTTCCTATCGGAAGCCAGCCCCCTATTATGCCAGCCCGTACCCAATTAGGATCCTTACCATAAACCTTAGCCACAATTGAAATAGGAACCGATCCCATCGGAAATTTTACTTCGTTATTTTCAATCATATTCTGCTCCTATTTTGAACTATTTTTGCTTAATTTGTCAAAGGAAAATTCTGGTAAAAGAAAAGAGAGAACCTGCTAAGTTCTCCCCTTTCTTCTCTTTCAGTTATTTTCTTCTTCGTCTGTGACCTCAACAATTTTTGCCCGTTCTCTCTGAGCCTTGAGTTCTTCGATTTTAGCCTTACGTGCTTCTTTTCTGGTCTGCCACTTCTCCTTGATCTGAGCAACCGTCTTCTTGACAGGTTCCGCTGTAACAACGCCTGCTACATATGTTATAGCAAGCGGTGCCGCCAGAACTGCAAGAGTAGTAATACTCTCGATCACAGAAGGAGTATATTCCTCAGATTCGTCACCAATGACTATTTCGCAGTCCTCGTTCTTGACTTCTTCGAGTTCCTGATTTTCTACATTGTTAATTTCGTCCATGATTTTTTCTCCTTTCAAAAATAACTCTTTATTGAGTTCATTAAGAAACGTGCAATTTTTGCGAATAAAAAGAGAAAGAGCCTGTTAAGCCCTTTCTCCGGTGATAAACAGATGATCTTTAGTTACTATAGGTCCATACTTCTTAATATATTTTTCCATTTTTTCAAACGTTTTGAAGCCAAGCGAATTTGCCGCTCTGTCAAGCCAATATCGTTCTACGCTAAAATTGTAATTTCTACCAGCTTCATTACCCAACAGATATTCAATTTTGGCTTTAGCGTGACCATAATTAGCCCAAATCATAGCTCTTTCGTATGCATTGTAATCGTTTCTAAATGGATTTCTCATTAAAAATTTGAACATAAATGTTACACCATCCTTTCGTTAAAGAAGATGTAATTAGTGCGAATAAAAAAGAAAGGGAGTCGTAAAACTCCCTAACTTCTGAATGCTCTCACAAGAAGAACATCATTCCAAATAGCATACCTATTACAACACCTATAAATGCTGCAAGGCCAATTATTTGAAAAATAATCTTCAAACTTTTTGATATACAATCCAAAAGTCCTCGCATTTAACGACTCCCTTTCTTCACCTTATTTTTAATTGTTTCCTTTACGGCTTTTGCTTTGTAAGCAATTGTGTCCCTTAACTCTGGTATCGCCAGTACTGAACCTGCCATTGTAATGGTAGGCATGATTACCTGACCGATCCAGAGTCTCGCTTCGCGACTTCTTTCAATACTTTTATAGCTCATATAAGCAACCTCCTAAAAATCAGTTCATTAAGAAAGGTGTAAAAAATGCGAACAAAAAAGAAGGAGCACTGTAATTAGTGCCCCAACCATTTGTCCATAAGATCGCCTATGACTTCTCTTGTCGCGTCAAATGTGTTTGCTTTGTAAAGGTTACTCAGTGAAATTCCGACTTCTCTGTCACGCTGCTCAAACGCATCTATCTTCTTTTTCATCTTCGTGATAATTACAATAGACATCGTTGTCGCAACGATTCCAAGAAATGCAAGGATTCCAAGAATAACTAATACTCCGTAAATATTCATTTGTGTTTTCTCCTTTCATACTGGACCTTAATGGTTTCATTAAGGGACTTGCATTTTTTGCGAGTGTGGTGTATGATAATATTATTCATACACAAAGTTGAAAGGAGAGTTAATCTATGTTAGAAAAGTGCCCGGAATGTGAACTTCCTGTAAGCGATAAAGCTGCTACATGCCCGCACTGTGGCTATCCTTTAAAAGAGTTTTCCCAAAAATCTCCCCCGAGGAAAAAATCGGCTAAACGTAGACGCCTTCCTAATGGTTTTGGTCAAATAACAAAAATTGAAGGAAAGAACCTACGAAAGCCATATAGAGCCATGGTTACTGTCGGTAAGACATCTACTGGCCGACCTATATGCAAATTACTAAAACCTCAGTCCTATTTTGAAACTTATAACGAGGCGTACGAAGCCCTGATTGAGTTCAATAAGAATCCTTATGATCTTGACCCTTCTATTACATTAAATGCTCTGTACGAAAAATGGTCTGAGACTTATTTCGAGAAACTTAGCAGCCAAAATAGCGTCCGTAGTATTAATGCAGCATGGGCATACTGCTGGCCTTTGTATGATTTTGATGTACGTAGCCTTCGAATACGTCATCTTAAATCTATGATAGAAAACGCTTATCTAACTGGGGAAGATGGTTCAATCCGTGTAGCTTCGGACGGAACCAAATCTCGTATAAAATCTATTTTAAATCTTTTGTTCGACTACGCAGTTGAGTATGAGATCACTGATAAAAACTACGCTCGTGAATTTACATTTACAAATCAAACCGCACGTGGTGCCCGTAGCGGCGAGGGAAAGCATATTGCCTTCACAGCAAATGAGTTGGAAGAGCTTTGGAATAGCTTAAATGAAAAACGTTATTCAGACATAATACTCATTAACTGTTATACTGGCTGGCGTCCACAGGAGCTTTTGAATCTAAAACTTTCAGATGTGGATTTCGAGAACTGGACAATGACCGGAGGTTCAAAAACTGAAGCTGGTATCAATCGCACTATTCCAGTCCATCCAAAGATAAGACCTCTTGTCCTAAAGCGAAAAGAGTTTGCCGAGTCTCTTAACTGCGAGCTCTTATTTGCATCCGACTCGCCTCAGAAGCCGGGCAAGCCGATGAGTTACAAAGAATATAGAAATTGTTTCAATATGACAGTCTCTGTGTTAGGTTTAAACTCTGATCACCGACCGCACGATTGTCGTAAAACATTTGCTACTAACGCCAAGAAAGTTGGTATGGATGAGTATGCCCTTAAAAGAATAATCGGTCATGCCATAACTGACATAACCGAGAAAGTTTATACAGAACGTGATATAGAATGGCTTGAGAGCGAAATCGAAAAATTGAAATAACGTGTAGTTTTTAAGTGTATGAACTGAGGTGTACGAATATTTGGCGTTTTGCTCAAAGGTGTACGAGTCCGGTTGTACAAACATTTAGCGTCTCAGGGTATTTTTTAAGATGTACGAATATCCGGTATACAAGTAATGTAGGATTAATGTACGAACATGTCAATTTTGTCATCATTTAAGTGCATTCACATATTCCTAAAAACCGCATTTTGCTTCCATTTTGAATAACTTTTACTTAAGAAATTCTTGTGGATGTTAAATGTTCTGCAACAGAACCCCCTGTATTTTCAAGGGTCAGCACTCTGAAATGTATAAATAGTATACGAACTAATCAAGGTTTGTAAACCTTTCGTGCGTCTAATGACGAGGTATATTTTATCAAATCAGAGTGCTGATGTCAAACAGGATTACTTAGAGGGTTCTGTGTAGGTCATAGCCCGTGTACTATCGTTGATTCCTGTGGTTGTAGGATCGACGATAACACCGAGAAATGCAAGAACCACAAAGACGACGTTGATTACCTGGAGTATAACGCCCTCCGTCTCTGCCAGATCAATGTTAAAACCAAGTGCGGTCGCGACCGTCTTGATCAGGACAAAGATTGCAGGGATAACAGTCACCCAGAAAGTCTTATTCTTAAGTCTTACTACCCAGTTAAGCTTCATGTTAACACCCCCTTTCAGTCGTTTATTATAGGAAGCATATCTACCGCTTTCTTTATCTTCTTGCCTGTGCCGTTTCCATGGAGCTTTTCGTACGGCTCGTACAGGTATATGAAATTATCATAGTCAGCAGTAGAGATTTTTCCAGCAGCTATATACTCATTTCCTAATGTGTAAATTCGATCATGCAAGAGTCCGAGAAGAGCCTGTCTCTCGGTACTCTTTCGGTATTCTTTTTTATCCCAAATTTTTGATACGAACGACCAAAAACCGGTTGAAGCAAAAATAGCAAGAACAACTGTAATCACTACCTGTTGTTTTTCCATAAGCACTATACCTTCCTATCCAGCAATTTCGTCCATGTCTGAGATCCACAAACACCATCACCAACAAGGCCGTTTTCAGCCTGGAAAGCTATAATTGCAAGTCTCGTCTTCGGCCCATATTCGCCGTCATCTTTATCTGCGCCGAGATCATAATCTCTGCAAAGAAGAAGAACCTGTGCCAATTTGACGTCAGGTCCTTTCATAATCTGAGTATTTGATTTGTATTCGAGTTCTCTCGGAGGCCAATATTCTATCTGGTTATCATCCCATTTTGAATTATCTGCCTCTATGCTATCTCCGCCATTGTAACGGAGAACCGAATTCCACGGATAATTGTAATAACCTCTTATGTAGAACTCTCTACCCGTCTGATCTCCAGTTTGTCCACCCGTCGTTTTGCCATATTCATTGATGGACGCCTGTACAATCTGTCCATTACCGCAATACATAGCTGTATGGTTAACATGATTAAGCAGCACGTCTCCACGCTGCAATCCTGTTCCGGAAGAAATATCGACGGACGTGGTCACGTCCTCAAACCCGCAAGACTTAAACACGGAATACATATTCCCCGTGTATGTTGCGCCCTTAGACTTGACCGGGACGCCGGCATTCTGCCAAGCCTGTATAACCGCAGATGAGCAGTCGTAGTCAGGTCCCCAACGATTAGCCTGATCGTACCCGTGGGAATCATCCTGCGCCCATGCTTCCATCTGAGCGATGGCCTTTTCTATTATAGACATTTTCCTAATCCTCCGTTAAAAGCCCGCTATAAGCTTTATCGTCATCATCCATCGGTCGTCACCTCTGTGAAGTAATGGCCGATAAGTTCGTGCGGCAGGTACTGTAAGGTGATCTTTGTGCCAGGCTGCTCACCGGCGCGTTCGCAGAGATAAAGTTTGCCGTCCTCCGGGTCACGATAGTAGAGTCCGTACTCATACTCCATGCCGCGAGCCGCATCTATCGGATCGTCGATAGTGCCGGTCTGGCCGTTTGACACGACTGCCCACATTGCAGGAGTTTTATCAGGAGTCCAGTCTGCTTGCGTAGTATGGCCTTGGCCTTCTTTGACCTTGTAAAGACGCTCGGTAGGCTCGTAATAACGTCTATCGCCCGGCTCGACTTTTTCACCGGCAACCCAATATTTAGAAAGCTGCGGTGCTTCAAGAGCGGTCGCGTCGTCAACAGTAATCATGGCTTTTTCGATCACTGGACGTATTTTCTTTGCGCCGTTAAGATAGCTCATGACTCGTCCTCCTCGTCTTTTACGCCGAGCAGTTCAAGCGCCGCTTTCATATCTTCGATTTCTGCGGAGCTGCCGCCCTGTTTGATCTCGGCAATGCGAGTCAAACACCGTTCTGCTCTCTCTTCAATAGTCATGTCGTCACCTCCAGCGCGTTCTCAATGGCCGATAGAGCAGTTTCATACTGCCTATTTAACTGCGTAGCATAATGCGCCTGGGCTACGTATGCTTCGCTCAAGTCTTTCCACGGGGCTATCATATTCGTGAACACCTCGCCGTCCTCGCGCATCCATATCTCTCCTGCTGGGACAAAACGGTAGCTCTCTATCCACTCCTCACACTTGCCATCGAATTCATTCGTCTCTATTGCCCTGCGCCCGTCAGCTGCTGAGACGTAGCACTTGTAATCGCTGTCTATGTAGATTGTCATGCTGTGCCCTCCTCATTCAAGCCTTAAATCGTAAATTATAGTATCATTTACATAATACTGTGGTGCGAGGTAATAACTCCCAGACAAACTTGATATATCTATTGTATATGAGGTAGGAGCCGTACCGCCAGACATGATAACCTTTGCAACTACACTCGGATCATATTCTTGTGGAACTTTACTCCAAACGCCGAAATACCTTTCTTGACTACCAACAACATAACCAGAAATTTTTATGGCAGAATACTCTGTCAAATCAATTGAGGGCTTTAGATATGCCATACGGCTATAGCCATCAGCGGGGTAAGTCAAAATCTTTTTTCCGCTGCTATCTGTGCTTACGGTGACTTTGCAGCCGCCTCCTCCATCAGAATAGGCGGAGTTTAGGCCGGTTTCATTACTAAAAATTATGTAATCATATGACAACGACACACTCACGCTCTGACCATTAGCTGTGATTGACGCTGTAGTTGTCTTCGTTTTACTACTGCCATCCGTAGCTGTAACTACGACAGTATACGTCCCAGACGCACCGACCGTAGCAGTCCAAGTCTTAGCGCTGGTTCCGGAGTTCTCGTCCCATGCTATTTGCGTTCCAGAGCTATTCTTTATAACAGCCTTACTTTTGGCTGGATATGTAACTTTAATCGTCGCAGAGAAATAGGCAATGGTCAGCGCATAATCAGCTGTAATGGTGATAGTGCGGGTTGAAGTTTTGCTGCCGTTGGTCATCTTTACAGTCCAAGTGCCGGTTGCAAGACCTTTGAATGTCGCTTTTTTATCCGTTCCAAAAGTTTTAGTATACGTTTTGGTTCCGTTTGTAATCGTGCAGGTGTCTCCTGCGACACCAGTTACGACAAGAGTGGCGCCGGAGCCGCCAGACATCACACATATCATGTGACCACCTCCACATCGCCAGTCAGAAGCCACCTTGAGTTGACTGTGCCGTCGGCGTTATTATACTTCATTAGGCTCGCAGCCGAACCTTGTTCAACAAGTTTTACCGTGACATCCTTAGTAGTAGTGTTAACCTCTTTTGAGCCTTTAAGGACGAAGTTTACTTTTGAAAACTTAATGCTGAGCGGTGACGATGCGTTTATCCATGCCAAAAAGATTTCGGAGCCTACTGTGAACTCGGCTGATGCAGCATCATCAAGAGTCAGCACACAATTATTATTGTTTCCAGACGCGAACAGTTTTTTTCCGAGGTCACTTGCTTGCAGCTTTCTAGACGCACTAACATATACGTTGGGGCTAAAAAGCGCATCGTTTGCTAACTTTTTTCTAGTAACGGAACCATCTATTAAAGTCTGAGATGCGGCTTGTGATATCTTTGTCTGAAGTTCTGCAAAGAGGCAATTAAACTCGGTACTCCATTGCATAATCAAATCGTCTATGTCAAGTGTTTTTATAATGCCGGTAACGAACGGGCACGCAGATGTACCTACCGCATTTTGAATTTTCTGCTGGGTTATTGTCGTAACGTTTGGATCAACTGTTATGTATGCAAGCGGATACTGATGTACGTCATCGTTCTTTGTCAATGAAGGCTTAGCCGGGCTTGACGCCGGCGTGCCTTTTACTATTTTTATGGTATTGTTTCTTACATTCTCAAGAGTATTCACCTCAAGCACAACCGCGTCAATTCTTTTAAGAACCTGTTCGGCCGTTGGAACTGTAAGAACAATCAGTGCGTCGTTTCTAGTCCAAGTATTATTGAACCAAGCTCGTCCGGTGTCTACTGTAACACGCATACCGCTACTTGCAGAAACTTTAAAAATGTTACCGACACCTTGATAAACGCCATCATTTATAAGTCCTTCAAACAAAGTGGCTATCTGGGTGGCATCATACAAACGATCATGATTTTTTGAATTGAAAAAACCTGACGTCAAGGCCATTTAATCATCCTCCTTTTGAAGAGATAGAAACGTGGGATATACGCTCTCTCCGTTTTCATCTTGTGAAAACACGATTTCTGATACAAGTGAAGTACCGGACATTCCGAATTCATTTTGCACCTGGACACAGTCACCTAAGAAGAAATCGCGTCCGTAGATAAACATTTTGGACGCTTCAACTTCGCCCTCAAATCCCTCTTTTATAGGGTATTCAGCAAGATTTTCCTTTCCTCGCTGTATAAGAAGACTCTCATATTCGGTATCACTGAGTTCTTCTCCATCATCAGTTTTGGAAGATACGTCGCGCGCATCAGTAAAAATTTCCCGTCTGGCTAATCCACTGGCTTCTCCATACGTAACCATTTTTCGCTCAACGCCGACACCCTCTCCCCCGACGCGAGTAACATTTTTATAGTCTTTGATGCTGTGCGTGTAATCGCTATTTATAATGTTTTCGTAATTGGGAGAGAAAATAACATACGGATTAGTTTCCTGCGCATAGGAACGATCTTTTCCCTTATAGAGCCTGAACTCAAACCGTTTAAGCGCAAGATTCAGCATGACTTTGAAGCCGATGTCATATGTATTGCACAAGTCAGCCACAACATCATATAAATTATCTCCGGTATATTGCTGTTCATGGGTAAGCTTTGTTATTTCTGAATCTGTAGATTCAATAAATACAAAGTTCGGTATTATGCGCTTTTGACGTTCTGGGGATTCGCTGCCATCCGGTAAAATCACATGAGGCGGGTTAATAATGTTCTGTGTTATCAGCTTTTTTATTCCGTCCTGAAGTGAACCTGAAATTGTAGTCTGATTCCATATAATCCGCCTCATTAATATTGATTCGAGAGACCGTCCCGTAACTATAAAACGAGCCCCTTCCTCAATATCTGTCATAACCTCGTGATGTTCAATAATCATCGTGTGCTCAGACGCAGGATTATAAAGATAATAGTCGTCTTTTGCATCATTAATGAGCTGTGATGTCGGGAAAGCAAAAATCTCAAAGTCACCGTATTCTCTATAACGATCTGTCCATATGAGGGATTCAAACGTGTCAAGGACAGAAACACTATTAAAACCAGTATCTAAAATCCAAACTTCCATTTAAACCCCTTCATATATGACATCATTTTGCACACGGAATTGGAGATTTGTGACTCCTTCTTCGGCTGTATAAGCAAAAACATTATCTCCCTTTGCAAGCTGAAACCAGTCGGAATTTTTGTCAAGAGCATTGAGAATGTTAGTGTAGACACCACCTCTAAGAAGCTGTATAGACTTCTTTCCTCGAACAGTGCAGATGATTATATCGTCACCAGCAACGATGCCAGAGCCGGTTATCGTCTTGATCTTTTCGGTATCAATTTTCATCTGCTCTCTGGTTCCCGTATTATAGATTGCAATATTCTTTGCTTCGCCAACCGCATGAATGGTTATGGTTACGCCAACTTCGGCATCACCCTCATAAAGAATGTTCGCATTAGTGACCGTATTTATGGAACCGAATTCAATAAGTTTTTGAGTCAAAGAATTGTTTTCAAACGGAAACTCGAAAAGAGGTTCTTCTCCATAGAATGTTGTCGTATTAATGTTGCTGGAAGCCGAGTAAAAAAACGGGTCTGGACAAATGATTGAAATTGAGGTACTCTCATTTTCGGAGAAAATGTCGGGCTCGTTTGACTCAATATATCCAGTCGTCACACAAATGCGATTATCAGTTACGAAATGGAGATTTACCGGCTTTTTAATCGGAAAGAATTTATAAGACAACTGCCTAACTGATTCAATATCAGTGCCAACAAAAACCAGGTCAAACACTATATTTCGAGTGTTCAACCTGGCAGAATTGTATATCGACCCGTCATTGGTCGATACCTCAGTCGTGTTTATTGTCGCCTTACACGGGCCAAGCCCCCGAATTTCTCTTACAATAAAACCAGAACTTTCCGGATTTTCAAGGTCTAAGGTGATCCGTTCACCCAAATAATTTGTGATAATTATTGAGTTTATCATGCTTTTGATCTCACCAAACCTTTCATTGCGGCAAACTGATTGTTAGTCTGTCTGTAAATTTCAACTCGGTTAAGAGCCTTCGGAGAATAGTTATACTGATTGAAAACCATAGAATTGGAAGCGTTATTAACTGTGCTACCATTTTGATTTCCTGCGCCATTCTCCATCTCTGCTTTGTTAGCGACAATTGCTCTTAGATTCTTGAACCCCGGATCAACTCCGCTCATGTCAAGAACAGGACGTATAACCGGATTCCACTCTTCATCGTTTACTCCAAAATCAGACATTGCATCGTAAATCTCGCTCATATCAAGAACAGGAGTAATTCTTGCCGGGGTCAAATCGTTTGCACTATCAAGCGCAGCAGAAAAAGTCTTAATCGTCCGATCGGCGAGAGATTCAACGCTACTGTAAGCAAGAGGTGCGTTTTCATCAATACCAAGCGCAAGCCCTTCAACAATGCCGGAGCCAGACTTATAAGTCACTTTTGACGGCGAGTTAATTTGAAGCGAATTATTGATAATATTGGAACATTGTTGTGCAAGTTCCTCGGCTGCTGCATAAGCAAGCCACGCATTGTCATTAATTCCCTGTACAATGCCCTGAACTATATAAGCACCAGTAACAGTGGTGTCCACAGACTGCCCACCATCGTTAGCTTCATTAGTGAGAGTTACACCGCTCTGTCTAACAGAGTAGAGATTGGTACTGGAGACCATTGAGGTGGTGACAGAATCACTGAAATTATTGCCGAGTGTTTCTCCAGCTGAAGACATGTCAAGACCTTCGACAGCTGTATTTAGCTGCTCGATTAACCCATTGTCAATCGTTTCAATATTTATCCCGTTAACCACACCATCAGAAAGACTCTGTGCTGCTTCAGAGCCAATAGTAGACATGGACTCAGGCGCAAGGGTGGATCGAATAGCTTCTTTTGCACTCTCAAGTCCCTCTGACATTTTCTCGCCAACACCAGGAATCAGTGAAACTACTTCCTGTAAGCCCGTGATAAATAACTCCAAAATAGCACTCAGAAGGTTTCTAACAGCTGCAAATATCTGTTCTGAATTATCTCGGATACCGTTAGCCACGCCATTAACAAAAGCGATAGCTAAGGTAATACCTGCCTGTATCAAAGCCCCAAGCGATGCTGCTATACCGTTTATAAGATTAATCACTAACTGCACACCTGCAGTAATAATGTCTCCGATATTTGCGTTTAATCCAGCGAGCAGAGAAACAATCATCTCTAAGCCAATAGTAACTATAGCAGGAATTATTGTCCTAATTGACATGAGGAAAGACATAATAAGAGCTATACCTGCAGCAGCTAATGTAGGTGCTCCGGTTGCGATAGCAGACGCAAATGCAGTTATTCCTTGAGCTAAAGCTGTCGCTACTGTCGGTATCATTTCTACAATCCCAGTAAGGATGGCAGTTATCCCCTCGACGATCAAGCCGCCACCAGCAGCGAAAGCAGCGGCCAGCGCAGTTATACCGGCAGCTAATACCATTACGCCTGCACCGGTGGCTAATATACCAACACCCATAAGTGCAAGAGCACCCGAGAGTATGAGAATAGTCGGAGCTAAAGGTTTAAGAAGTAAACCTGCAACACCAAGAATTGCGAACGCCCCAGCAATAGCTAAGAGACCAACACATATCTGAGAGAGTGACATATTACCAAGAAGTAGCAACGACGGTGTTAATAATAACAACGCGGATGCTGCTAATATCATAGCTCCCACGCCATTCTTAGCCTTACCAAACAGCGCCATAGCACCGGCGAGAATTAGAAGTCCTGCACCCATGGCCAGTAATCCTTTTCCGATCTGCTCAATCCCCATTTTACCCATGGAACCAAGAGCCACTGCAAGGATATTCATCGCTGCCCCAATTAAAATAAGCGACGCCCCAAGCGATACCATATTACCAGAGCCGAACTTGTTTATAACTGCCGAGAAACTTGCAATTGCTAATAAGATTCCTCCTATTGCAAATATGCCATCTAACGCTTGGGTAGAGTCCATCGTCCCCAATTTTGACACAGCAGAGGCGAAAATATTCATGGCCGCAGCTATGGCTATTAACGCGACACCTGTTCTAACGCCGATCTTTGACACGTCGGCAATCTTCGTGAAACCAGCAATTGCAGCCAATGTTACAGCTACACCAAGTAATCCTTTTACAAGTTGGCTGAAGTCGAGTTTACTCATGCTTGAAACTGCGCTTGCCAGTATAACAATGGCGGTAGCAAGTCCAATGAATCCAAGAGCAGATATTTTCAAGCCTTTCGCAGAGGAGCTTAAATAAGATGCGGTTTTCGATATGATAAGAGCTATACCTGCAAGACCTACCAGTCCTGTTAAAAGTCCATTCCAATCTAATTGAGATAATTTGGCGACTGCAGAAGCTAAAATGAGTATCGCTACGGATAACGGTATGAGTGACACTGTCAGCTTTGCTAAACCTTTAAAATCGCCAGCAGCCATCATGGTACCTAACGCGGACACCATTTTTACAAGACCGACCATTGAACCAGCAAGCGCCCCGAGAGCAACCGCTAACCGCTCAGGCTTAACCATAGACAGGACAAGTAAAGATGCAGCCAATATTCCAACGGCCGCAGCTATATTAATAAGAGTTTTGGATTTTATTTCTGTCTGGAAACTTTTCAGAGTTTCTTTCAAAATTCCTAAAACTCCCTCCTCGCTGACAACATCACCAAGAGAATCAAATGATTCTTTGATTTTGTCGACGAACCCAGTCAGATTTATTACCAGTGCTGCAAAAGCTCCGGTTGTTATGTTTTTCAGGAGATTGTCGAAACTGAATCCGTTAAAAGCATTTGAAACCCCGGATCCTAATCCCGAGAAAACCTGATTTAAAAACGAACCTGCTGACGCTAAAGCACCGCTTATATTAAAACCAGAAAACATTCCCGAAAAATCAGGTAACTTTGGTTTCTCAAGAGTTTGGAAGAAGGCCTTTACCGCCTCTGATGCGTTTATAAACTTGTCGACGAGAAAGTCTACACCTTTTTCGATTCCTACGAATATATCTACCTTTGAGGAAATTTTCGATAGTTCAGTAAGCTTATCTCCAAAACTGGCTAACCCGTTCAAAGCAAGATCACCAAGATATGAACCAAGTTTGGTCAACGGTGATAAAGATTTTACGAATGAGCCTGCTATATTTCCAGCTTTTTTAAATACATTTAAAACCCCTGAAAATGCACGCTTAAGCTTTCCTGCTTCTTCATCTCCCATTTTGAAAGTTTCGGAGATCTCTGCAAAAGACTTTGTGATCTCGACTAAACGTTCGGGAGTAAGACTCGGAAAAACTTCTCTGAATGTTTCTTTGAGTAATTCCCCTCGTTCAACGATCGCGCCTAAAGAATTATATAAACCCTTTATGAAATCGTCATGGCCGCCGAGGTCACTCCATGCTTGAAGTAGCTCGTTGCGAGCTTCGCCACCAGAAGCAAATATGTCATATAAGCCATTTGCTAAGTCGGTCCAAAGCTTTTTTGCCTGCTCATAATCGCCGAAAATCAACTCAAACGTGTTCATCCACTGAGTGCTAACAGCATCTTTCACAGATTCCAAAGCTTCACCGAAAGTCTTGGCTTCCTGCGCGGCCTTAAACGCACGAATGCCAAATTCTAAGCTACTGTCACTTAGACCATCGAATATTTCTTTAAGTTCCGATACATCTACGCCTGTTTCTTTAGATAATTTATTGAGGTCTAATATACCTTCTTTATAATCATCTACATAATCCAGAATCTTGGACGTAGTCAGACCTGTCTTTTCGTATGCTTCATTAAGCTTAGTTGTAGCTGCACCATACTGGTCAAGCGTGTCGAGCAAAACGTCACTTGTGAACCATGCGTCAGACAACGCTGAGTTGAAATTTTCGACGCTTACAACATTCCCGTCGAGCGTTTTATATGTGCCGTCAGCTTCAGCGGATAATGTTCCCATCGCCACTGCGGTTTCTATGGCAGTCTGTTTGAATTCGGCAGTTGCCATATTCGCGTTTTCGATGGATTTCCAGTCTATCAATTTCACAGCGCCAGTCGATATGGCCTGCGAAAGATTATACATTGCTCGGCTTGCTTCATTGGTATTAGCGCCTGATATAGCTGCCCATGTAGCGATGCCCTGCATTGCGGTAACTGAGCGATCTAATGGAATATTATTTGATGTAAACTTTCCTATATTTGACACCATGTCAAGAAAGTTGTAGGAAGTTTCATCAGTAAACCAGTTAAGTTTTTCTAATTGGCTATTAACATATTCCATCTGTTTAGCGGTATCTCCGCCAAACTCTTTTCTTGTAGCAGCCATTATGGTCTGGACAGCGGAAGTTTTCTGAGCATATTTATCCCAACCAGCAGTAATATTATCGACTGTTAAAGACTTAAGGAGCTTCTCCCCCGCGTCGACTGCTTTATTGGTGAGATTAGTTAACGCTGTAACACCGACAATACCAAGGTTAGATAACCGATTAGTCACAACATCTGCGGCCTTTATGAGCGAACTAAAATTTGTCTTTTCAGCGGCAGCCTCAACATCTTCAAACGATTTCTTGCCGTTCTTTAACTCAAGTGCTTTGTCAAGCTCTTTTATTGTTTTTGTGGATTTAGCGGCTTTACGTTCAAAAGAATCGTTCTCGAAGTCCATCCGAACAACTCTTTCATCGATTGATTTGCTCATGCGCTTGTCACCTCTTTCCACAATGCGTCTGCAATTTCATCAAAAACTGGCTGTATAGCCGGGTTTATGTAGTCACGCCCTTCAACATAACCGCCTGTCCCGGTGCCATGGCCGAATTGTAAAATGACGGCTATGTTCACGCCCTCGTTAATATTAGTGTTTGTCCAATGTATTTCAGCCGACCCTTTAGATACTTCTATCTCATATCCCCAAGAATCGGCGGTTTTTCCAGAATCAGCAGGGGTAGCGGCAGATAAAGCGTCTACGCCCTTTTGGGCATATTTCTTAAGCGACTGTTCTATTTTCCAGTCAGATAAGAATTTCAGGAATTTGTAAGTATTCTTAAAGCTTCCTTTAGAACTGAACTTAACCTGCACGCTACCCCCTCCTTTTACCCTTTTGAGCCTAATTTTGCTCGTCTGGCAGCATTTAATTGCCTGTTATGTGCATATATATCTTTTTTGCTCATCTTATTATTTCCACTATTGTTCTTAATGTCACAAATCCGTATGAGCGTGAAAAGACGATTTATATGCCATTTTTCGGCTTCAAAGGGAATCTGAGCTGTTATCATCCAGTAATAAATCAACTCAGAAGTAATTCTTTCTCGTCCAGGTTTCTGTTTCTGGAACTGAGAAAACGTTGTCGCGGTCATCGGAGAAGATATATACTTCTCTATTTTAGAAAACTCTTTCGATCCCAATCGATAATAGGCATCGAAAGGTACATTTTTAGTTATTGTCATGCAACGAATGTAGTCTATGAATTCTTCATTCGTCTTTTGAGCTTTATCAAAAAATGGTTTTTGCCATTTGGACTCCCATTTTGAAATCGCCAGCAATGAATGTTCTAAACTCAGATTTATAGCTTCGTAATACGAAAAGAAACCCGTATCCGAATCAAATTCTTCTCTCGCTGGAATTGTAATGTTAAGCACTTGGCATTACACCGTTCATAAATGCAGCCGATGCTTTGTCATCCGTAGCCAATTCCATAAAGAGATTGACATACGCCTCCGTCTCGGAGAACTCTCTTGTAAGCTCTTTGTCTTTCATAAAGCGTCTACCGTCATTCGACTTAACGCCATAGGACTTGAGAACTATCTCTTTGAAATACTGAATTATCCGCGGACCATCTTTTTCTGCTACAGCCTTTTCCATCATCTTCTTAAGACCACCTTTGACTGAGTATTCCAGCTCAGCCAGCTCGGCCTTTGAAATGTTGAAGTAAAAATCTTCAGTTCTTTCATTACCGTCATAATCGGTGTAAGTTATAGTTTTTTTAAGCATTATTATTTTCTCCTTTCAAATAAAAAAGAGGGAGCATCTATTAAGACACTCCCTCAAAAATCTGTTTATTACGCAGCAGTCATCAGAGTAATAACCTCTGCGGGCAGAGGCAGTCTCGGATCAGCAGCGCCAGTATTTTCGTCGCCAGTGCCATCCTTGCCGTAAAGAATCGTTTCAAGCGCAGCAAGTTTCTGTGCATCGGCCTTAGTAGAGTCGATCTCAATGTGCGCAACAGGCTTGTAACCTGCAACTGCAACAGGAGATGTCTCGAACTCCCAAGAGAGCGTGATAGCCTCGGGAGAATCGTTTATAGTCTGGTTCTGCTTCTCGGAAGGAGATGCAGTAGCACCATAAACAAGATGAAGCTTATAGCCATGATCATCAAAGTCTTCGTCGTTACCAATCTTAGTGCGATAGCACAGACCAAAGACCTTACGGGTCTGCTGGCCAAACTTAACACCCTTTACAGGTTCTACCGAACCATCACATTCGGCAAATTCGTCAGGATAAGTATAAGCCTCGATAGTACCGCCAAACTCTTCGACAGAACGAAGAGTAACATACTTAATGTTATCTGCATAAAGAGCGGTAGCCTCGGCCCCAGACGGAGACTCGGTAACTGCTGTAAGACCATTCCATGCTACGCCGGCACCAGGAGCACCAGACTCATACTTATAGAGTACGGCATGGTCTACGCCGGTTTCATAAAGTCTTTCACCGGTCTTGTCCCATACAATTTTAGACATAAGGTTGTCCTCCTATTTAAAAGTAGATTGTGAAAACCCAGTGATTCAAATTGTCTTTCTTATAAAACCTTTCGAAGTCACAATATGACAAAGCCCGGACGGCATCTGGAATGACGCTGTCCGGGTTCTTATCAATTACTGTCAACATATATCGTTTTCGCAAGAAGTAAAGACTGTTATTTGCGTGCAGACCTTTATCAGCATCAAGCGAATAAACGATACATGGATATGACATTTTAACTGTCTCGGGAGGCTGAAAATAGGCTTTTGAAACGCCTTTGATGTCCTCAAGTAAAGCTTGTAATTTCAGGCGTCGGTCCATTGTATATCTCCCCTACAGTTAAAATTAAGCGCGGATATGCGACCTCGACATTTGTGATAGTCCATCGCACTCCGCCCATAGTCAGGTATTTCATATACCCGAAGTTATTCATGGCAAAAGAATCTGAAACTATACTTATCTTGTGATTAAGTCGCAGGTTATCGTTCAGACCTTCGCCGACTTCGGAGGGCTTAATGTGATTGCTAAGAATATCTCCGTAATAATTTCGCTCCTCGATGTATTCACTGAAGACACCAGGTACTGATTCTTCAGTCCGCAGATAACCTACTTTTCCAAAATATTTTGCCATTTTGAATTATCAGGTCTTAGCCGCCCACTCAGTAAGCTCCACAGCAGAAGCTCCCATGCCAACAGTCTTCACCTTGCCGCCTGCCATTGAAATGGCCACGAGGTAATTCGTGCCATCGAAGACAAGAAGTCTACCCTTCTTGAAAGCGTCCTCAAGCTCAGCCTTAGTCACCTGCGTGGTATAGGAAGACTCAAGATAAAGCTTCTTATCCGCAGTCTTGGCGTAAAGCACATAAGTTGCTACATGAACATCCTTGGCCTGATCCCATATTCTTTCCATAGTTGTTATCCTCCTACGTGATTTGTGTTCTTATCAGGAAGCCGCTTCGAACTCAAGAACCATAGCGCTGTAAGGCTTGGTCAGAGCGCCGGAGCAGCGAGTCTCGATGAGGTACTTCATCTGGTTATAGTCAATGTCAAAGTCTTCGAACATGTTGACAGAGCCGCCCTTATCAGCGCCGATGTTGTAGTCCTGAAGATTGACAATGATGCCGGCGAGGGTGCGGGTCTTGGCGTCAACTGTACGAGTAAGGCCTTCCATAACAGGAACGGTGACGATCTCGCTGACACGCAGCTTCTTGCAGAGCTTTTCCTCAGTATCATAAATATCGCGACCAGTGGTATCAGTGAGGAGCAGCATATCGCTCAGCATATCCTCAGTGGTATAAAGGACCGGCTTACCGGAACCACGGAAGTTCTTGCGACTCTTAATGGCCGCACGAATAAAGTTCGTTGCCTTCTTGTTATCGTCGTCACCAGTTGCGACAGTAATAGGCACCTTGATTGAATAGAGATCAGCATCGGTCCAAATAGGACGGATGTTAACTTCATTGATCTTATCGTCGTCAGAAGCACTGCGGCCATCACCAACCAGCGCAGCACGTGCGATCTCTTCATCGAGCATACCGCGCATTTCACCCTTAACAAGTGCTACCGTATCAAGATCGGTAATGTCGAGCACATCATCGCGATCAAGCTTCTGCTTCTTGTAAACAGTGGTAGGAGTAGTGCTACGCTTCAGAAGAGTGAAGACCTCTTCCTTCTTCATGTTGCCCTTAATGTAGCCCTTTGCACGAGCCTCATCTTCAGTGATGTTTGCATGAACACTCTTGATACGAGAAAACGGACTGCGGTGAACTCTGGACATAACGTCACGAACCCACGAATCTTCACGCTTAATGAAGTCGATAGTATTGTTGACATTCCTTGCTTCCGGGAACAGGTAATCAATATTCTTGATACCATAGTCGCCATCGGCATGAGCCATATAAGTAACTTCCTTAAGGCCGTGTGCTACAAAGGAGTCCTTCAAGCTACCATATCTCTTAGCGTCATCGAACGCTGCTTTGACGTCGGCATGGCAAAGAACATTCTCCTGCTGCTCGCCGTTCTGCTGCTCAAATACGTTGTGTTTCATAACGGAATCTTCCTCCTTGTTATCTTCGTTTTCGTCGCCCTTGTTTTCAGAAATGGCTTCCGCTATAAGGGCATAAACAACATTTTTCTGTTTTTCGCTGAGGGTCTCAAAAACATCAGCTACTGTCTCGTCATCGTCTGACTTTTCAGGATCATCTGTCTTATCGTCAGCATGCTCAACAGTCTCCTCAGTTTCTTCAACCTCATCTTCTAACTCACCGGAAGAGTGACAAATGCTCTCGCCGGTGTAAATGATTGCTTCCTCGTCAGATTCCTCACCATGAACCATAACGGAGTCAATAAGTGCCGCAGGATTCGCGCCAGCAAGCACAAGACTGACTTCTTTTATGTCACCGTGAAGAACGTCTCCGCCACGCTGCTGGAGTTTATTAGCCCAAATAGAAAGGGCTTTTATATCTCCATGAGCAAGCAGCGTTGCCGCCTCTTTTGCTTTAGGATTGCTATTAAACGAACCATAGGCATAAATGCCGTCAGCTACATTTTTCAAAAGAGCGTGCCCAAGAACATTAGAGGGGTCTGTATGATCATGATTCCAAATAAGCGGAACTACTTTCCCGTCATTGTCCCTAAACGCGTCTCTTCGAATAGTGCGTCCATCACTGCAAAGGAGATCATTTTTGGTTGCCCATCCTGAGAAATCGTATTTGAATCCCATTTTGATTTTTTCTCCTTATAAACAAAAATCACCCTGCGGATTTCTCCGAGGGCGTCAATTCTTCTTTATTCTGAGATGTATTCGCGACGTCTTGTCCTTCACCGGCATTAAGATTCTTATTGCGAAGTTCATCCGCCTTAGGATCATCAACCGGCTTTCGTCCAATTACTTGGCGTATCTCATTAGAAGACAATATTTCATTTCGAGTAAACTTATCCGCTATGTCTGCAATAGCCGAAACAGGAATCAGCTTAAACGGATCTCTGAAGAATACAATTGACGCATGTTCTGAACGAGCTCTTTCGGTGAGGAACTTTCGTCGCATTTCTTCGACAATAGCAGAAATAATCGGCTCTATTGAACGCGAGTAATAATTCTGCATTGTTTTCTCATCGGCAGTGCCGTTCATTATCTCCTGAGTAATTCCCAACTGGCTATAGACCATATTGGTAAGATACTCTATCTGAGACATGAGATTGTTTTCTACAGGTCTATTAAGCTGTATAATTCTCTCTGTTCCGTCAGCATATGCTATGCCATACTTAGAGTTATTGAGCTGTTCTTCGATCTCCTGACGACGCTTATTAGCCTCAGCACGGCGTGCTTCTGTCTTGATCACATAAGGTAGCTGAATAATCATATCAAGTCTGCCGGATGTGCTCTGCTCATCAGCAGCATCGAGGAGACTAAGCTTTCGTTTAAGTCTCTGAACAACGGAGTTCGGCTCATTCATTACAGCATAAAGAGGATTCTCGATAATAGCGACTTTAGCTTTCGGCAGAGTAATATCTTCAGTGCAACCGCGCCAATCGTTGTACACTCTGACTCTTACGTAATCGGGATACCACTGAATTATCTTGCCGACACGCATAGAATAAACATCATAAGCGTCTGGATCACGACGATCTGTGGTCGTATCGATTGGCACGACTGCCACACATCCTTCATCGAACATCGACATGACAACATCCTGTCTGAATGCTCTGGCAGTCTGGTCTTTATTCGCAGATAACGTCAAACACGTATTCAAGCCCGATGACATGGGTGACACATATCTATCGTTTTCGTCCAGCTTTGCATGAATAATCTCAATAGCGGAGCAGTCCATCGCCATTTTGTTGTAGATTGCTGTAATTATAGTCTTTTCATTTCCGCTCATCACTCTAAGTCTATCAGGGCGGTAAGAATAACTCATTCCCAAATCTTTATAGTTGGGAGGATCTCGATTCATAAAGGCATTCCAGGCAGATTTAAGCCTGTTACCGAAAGTCTCTGCCATTTAAATTTACCTCTTGTCGAATTTATTTGTCTGTGCTATGATGAGTACGAAGAACGCCTCTTAAGAGAGAAAGGAGGAGAAAATTTACGGTTAAAACACTTGTGCTTACCTCAGCTAACCTTGACACTTTAATCAAAGCAAGCACCTGGTGCTTTTGCATAATAATATGCGTCTGTATATTAGCAGACCGTGAAGCCGATATATCATACGCGGACGAGAAGCAATCTTTCTCGTGCCATTTATCGGCTCCTTCGAAAACGAATTAGATACTCTCCGAACGAAGAAATTGTCACCAGCAGTTTCTTCGTTTACTTTCTCCCTTAAGAGACGTTCTTTAATACCTTTTACTCAAAGGCGTCTATGTTTGCTTTGAAAGCTACATAGGCGTCCATCATAGCTGAAACGTTGTCGATCTTATGCTCGTAACGCTTCTTATAAAGTTTGCGATTGCCATTTGTATCTTCAAGTGTTATACAGTTGCCCATTGTGAAGCTCATAAGTTCCTCATCAAATAGCAAAAGCCGCTCCTCTGAAAGCTTTTTAAGCTCTCCCAAAGGAACGGTTTCAGTCTTTGCACCCTGTATAACCTTTTCAATCCCAAATGTGCCGTTATCTCTTTCCCATAACTCCACAAATGTCTTTGCATTATATGGGTCATATCCGAGACACCGGACATCGTATTGGGCGTCGACTATATGTCGGTCAAGATCGTCATAAACATCTTCTATCTTAAGTACTGTGCCCTCAAGAACAATAAGACTGCCTTCGGCTATGAACTCATCATACTTGACTCGCATGGCGGCCGGGAGTCTCATTAATGTTAAAGATGTAATGTAGCTTATCGTTTTTATACCGAAAGCACCATCGGATAATGGAAATAGAAATGTAAAAGCACAAAAGTCATCACCCTGCGAAAGGTCGGCTCCCAATGCACAAGGCATATTCCAATAATCACGTTTCTTATGCGGCAATGTCTCTTCATAAGAGAAGTAATAGGTATAGCCTTCCATTGGAATGCCAAAACGTTTTGCAAGAATGTCGTTTCGCGCTGCGGGAGCATTTTCTGCTCTCTCAACGTCTCGCTGATATGATTCATACGAAACGGTTTTACCAAGATTTGGATTCGCTTTGATCCACATTGCCGGATCAGCAACTTCATCTATGCTGTCAAGCTTATAGTAGAAGATGGAAATGTGGTCAGGATTATGCTCGACTTCACCTCGAAGGATCTTCATCAGTTCCATTTTGATTGTATCGCCCGCGCCATTACGGACAGTACCTTCGGAACTGGTAGCGATTATAAGATAGTCATTGAGCTTCGACGCACCTTGTTCAATCGCGCCTATTGGGTCCTCCCTCGTGTCCCCTGAGAGCCATTCATCGACTGTGCTGACTTTCGGTCTAAGCCCCTGAAGCTTGTTAATGCTCATTGGTCTTATCTCCAAAAGAGAACCAGTCAAGAAATCTTCAATGCCCTTTTTGGTAGACGCAAGTTTGACTCTGGCTGCTTTTGAACCAGTCGTGTTTTGTAGAGAACCTTCTGTCAAGAACTTAAACAGAGGCCCTCTGGATCTGATTATTGCGGTCTGGATAGGAGAGATAACTTCATTCGCCTGTTTCATCGTAGGCGCGGTAGTTATTTGGTGTGTTGTGTGACTGTCAACAACCAGAAAATAGCTTTGTATGCAAGAAGCATACATGGATTTGGCTGCGCCTCTCGCAACTATGAGATACTGTTTATTTGTAAGGCGCTTCTTTACTACTTTACGAACAAGTCGACCCGGATGACCATTCTCGCCAGGTTCATAGACAGATCGTTCAACGAAATAATACCAGCAGAGAAGTTGTTCGGCCCATAGTTTGAAACTATCAAGAAGCTTCAAATCTTCGCCATCGGTCAAGGTCAACTCATTTTCGCAGAATTCAATGAATCCGCGCATTATGGTGTCGTCGTAGTAATAATCGGGATTTGCAATAAGCGCATCGATGCGATTCATTTCCATCGATATCTCTTTGCAGACAGGAATCTCCCCTCGTAATACCGCGTCTCTAAATTCGCCATAATACTTGGGAGTCGCAGTATTCGAGAGTGACATTATTGCTCCTTTTAGCCTTGAATTATTTTGATGTTATGGTATACTTAAGTAAAAGAATATTACCGGAGGAACAAGTATGAGTAATAATTGCACGCAGTTGTCAGCCGAGACTCTAACCTGTGAAATAACTCCAATAGATTCTTCTGTGGCTCTTGATTTTGGAAACAAAGCCAGATTTAAGAAACTTGCGCCTACATCAGAACAAGCTGCCCAATTGTCAAACCTAGCTCAGCAAATTCCGTTAGTTGTGGCCGGTAATTCGATTGCCGATACATATATGCTTGTCTTTCCTAAAGGAATAGACGGGACATTAATGTCGCTTAAGCAAGGCGGAATGAGCACGGTACTTATCGGAGGCGATGGCAAAATTGCTGGTACAGCGTCATTAGTAGAAGCCTCCAATATGACAGCACTATTTAATGCTTTTTCAGCTATGTCGATAATAACAGGCCAGTATTTTCTTTCCAAAATAACAAGTGATCTGAAAATGATCTCACTTAATTTGGACAAGATTCTTGAATTTCTCTATGGTGATAAAAGAGCTGAGCTACTGTCGGAATTGAACTTTGTAAAGTACGCTTGCAAGAATTACAGTTCAATTATGTCTGTCGACGTTCAACGGATTGCCACAATCTCCAGCTTGCAGAGAGCCAGAACAATCGCAATGCGAGATATAGAATTCTATATCACTAATCTCGGCTCAAAGAAGAATGAGCAGGCAAAGGACTATTCTGACTTTGAAGATTTGAGCGTAGAAGCTATAAAAATCAAAGACAGTTTAGATTTAGCAATGCAGTTGTATGCGTTAGCGTCTATAATGGAAGTGTACTTTTCGCAAAACTGGGACTCAGACTATCTTGAGTACATAAAGCAAGATGTTTCTTATTTTTGCACTAAATGTCGTGAGCAAATCATCGCTTCGTTTAACGGGCTTGAAGCTCGGAACAGGAATTTCAAACAGAATATAATTGCTAAATTTGATTCTACTCCGTTAGCTGAACGCTTTAATTCTATACTTAACCAGATCAACAGTGAAGAGAAAGCTCCTCTCGCAACTGTAGTATCTTCAGCGTTAGACCAACCTAAGCAACAGGTTAAATTATACTTAAATTCCGCTGGTGAAGTATATCAGGAGATCAATTAGTTCTTCAAAACCTTGCCAACTATTATAGGGGCAACTATGGATGTGATTATCGGCATAGTTACAGACATAATGTCGCTCACAGTTTCTTTGCGGCGATTGTATACGTAATTTGCTCCTGACTCTCTGTCAGCTTTTGAAAGATCACGATACTGCCGTTCGAGATTCATTCTATTAACTGCTTTGCGAAGTTCATCATCAGACAGTCTTTTCGCTTTACGTGCGGTTTCTGAATCAGCAGCTCTCTCATATTTCTTCTGAATATTATTAGCCGCTTCAGATACACCCTGCATGGCTTTGTCTACCCTATCATACACAGAGGAACTCTGAGAACCTTTCTCAATTCCTCTGTTCTTTTTATACTGGGCTTCAAGCGCATCACGTTTATTTGCTTTCATCAGGTCATCATCTGACATGTCCTTCATCTTTTTAGTAGAGTCAGAATTCTTACTCGACTTAACACTATTCGCAACAGCACTTGTTACATTCGAAGCCTGTTTAGCTGCTTTTGCAAAATTTGCACTACGACGTTTTGCGTCTGAAACTCCAGACGAAGAGTCTGAATCTCCACTGTACCTCTTCTTCCCCGCGGAGGTAAGAGAGCCATCTTTGTTCTGATATCTACGGACGCCCCACTTCATACCTAAGACACCGTAATGAATTAAAACATCATCCATGAGATTTCACCTTCTTTCATTCACTCAGTTTTCGCATTGTCTCAACCTGACAATTTAGTCGCCATTCATATTCAGCGATTGACTTGTTAATTGCGTCTGCAAGTGTAGCGCTTGTCGGCGGGTCAAACTCCATACGAACTTTCTTCGCTATGTACGCTCTACAAGCTCGAAGATCTTTATGACCTTCCTCGAAATCGTCCCATGTAGTTTCTTCATCTGTGATACTAAAGACTTCTTTGGGGCCAACGCCGAGTTGGTTAAGAGTCATAAAAATTCCGTTGATGTACGTTATAACATCAAGATCAAAAATTTCATAGTTCTTATCAATACCAGCAAGTTTCTTTGAGGAAATTAGAATACTGTTTGTTTCTGTAGCATCCATTTTTTGATTCACCTCTTCCATGGACATGTATCATTTGGTGCGCGCGGAACAAACGGTTTTGGAAGCAAATCAATGTTACTGTAATGGATCGCGTTATGTGTAAGTTCACTCACACAAATTAAATACTCTGGGTTCCAAGCGAACTCAGAGCGGCTAACAATATCATCTACAGTAATCGGATTGATGTGATGGATTATTATCCTTCCAAGTATTTCGTGATCTTCAACCCCAAGATCGCAACCATTGTCTCTAATAATGATTTCTCTTCGAAGTCTCTTGTACTCAGAAGAATTATAGAATTTCTGATTCAGCCATCTGTCAAATCCAAACGTGTCCTGCCCTACAACACCGTCGAGTTTGAGATACTCAAAGCGTTTTTCAAAAGTTGGAAGTAAAGTCAGTTCAGAGTAACACTTAATATTCCTCTTCATACTCTTCCTCACCTTGGTAACGCTTGAATGCTTCTGTGGCATTTGCATACAATTCTTCAATTCTTGCAAGCGCCTGAAGATTTTCTATCTTAGCATCTTTCAAAGCAAGTTCCTTTTCTAAAACTTCTTTTTCTAACCTTGCTCTCATAGATCCAAGTTTTATGATTGTTGTAACTTCCTGAGAAGACGCAGTACCGTCAAGAAGTCTCTGTTCAATCAAGTCAACAGCTAACGACATCAACTGCTGTTCTCTTGCTTCGGGATTTGTAGCTGGTCGTATTTTTGCAGCTGACTTCATTTCCGTTTTCTTTTTTGGAGCCGTATCTTCTCACCTCTTTCATATCAGACTCTATGTAAAATATGCATCATTTAAAGAGACGTAGGGATGATGTATTCTTGAAAGGAAGGAGGTTATAAGATGAGATGAAACCTGTTACCAGCTTGAAAGGAGAAAGCAGCCCTTAGAAAAGCATGAAGAGAGTGCGCAGTTTAAATATGCGCTGC
>ERZ808259.106-NODE-106-length-55954-cov-10.076102_pt1 | contig 55954 bp, 50 predicted proteins | sample MGYA00521279_ERZ808259 | MGnify/ENA primary metagenome ERZ808259 (study PRJEB31516, sample SAMN03275586) | gut metagenome | biome: mammalia-associated habitat; material: feces | host: Papio cynocephalus | place: Kenya | collected 2012-07-27 ...
TTCACTCTTCACTCTTCACTCTTCACTCTTCACTCTTCACTCTTCACTCTTCACTTTCAAACCTGACCTTGACATTGGCGAATCCCATAGCCTTCATCATGTTGTAGAACTGTTTCTGAGCGTTGTTTTCCGCCGAGGCGATGTTGGCTTGTGAGAGGCAGCGTCTCTTCATGTTGGCGTAGGCGCGATAATACATGTTCTGTCGGTCTTTGCCAGTCCACTTGCCGCTCTCGAAGAAAGACTTAGTCTTCGCCTCGTCGATGAAGTTGTTGTCGAGCAACTTGATGGCGGGCAATGTGCAGACGATGGTATCCTTGTCGGCTTTCATCCATCCCTCCTTGGCATCCTTCAGGTCGATGCCCAGGCGAAGCGTGCCGTAGTAGATTCTCACGAGTTGGTCATCGCCGAAGAAACCATGGCGAGTGGTGTCGATGAGTTCCTCGTCGCTGATGGATAGAAACTCCCATTGCCCGATGGCCTCGATGGATTTCACTTGGGTGGGCGAGAGAGTCGTTTCCCCCACGCTGCCTCCCTCCACGTGGTTGTCCTTGTTCCACCAGTAGAGGGCACCGCCGATGATGACGACGAGCGAAAGTATGATGATAATCTCTATTTTCTTCATATAACTTCTAACTCCAAACTTCTAACTTCTCATTCCTATCTTCTAACTTCTCACTTCTGTAACGATATTCTTCAGGTCGTCGATAGTGAACTTCTTGCGGAAAGTGATCTTGATGTTGCCCTCCTTGAATCCCATGTCGATGAGCATGGGGATGAGGGTGTTGGCGGCACTCGTCCGAGCCATCTCCAGGATGTTCATGCCTGGGATGTCTCGGATGATGCCTTCCCTTCCTTGTTGTTCATATTGGGTCAGCTCGGCATCGTTGAAGTTGCGGCGGGTCAGCGAAACAAACTGTTTCACACCGTCGTGGTCAATCTTGCTGCTGGTGAGCATGACCTTAGGGTCAGGGAGTGTTATCTCAATCTTATCACCTAGTCTTTTTACATTGGCGGCAGAGAAATCCGTGAAGTCCACGTATGCCTTGAGCGTGGCATCCATCGGGATGGCGACCTTGCGGTTGGAGCCTGGCACCTCCACATTGAATGTCTTCTTGAAGAGCGAACCACTCAACTTGAGCTGGTCGTCATGTGTGATGATTTTATGTACGTGTACTTCGGCGGTATAAAGACGGCTGCATTTCTGTATCTGCATCACCATCATGGGGATGGTGTCGATGACTTGCACCTTCTCTTCCGTTTTCTTTTGCGAGCAGGAAGAGAAGGCGGTCAGTAGAGCCGTAATCAACAATAAAAGTACCTTTCTCATTCTAATTGTCTTGTTTTGGGTGCAAAGGTACGTCATTTTGTTCAGAAAACCAAATATTTTCTGAACTTTTGTTCGTTTTTCATGTTATGCCACTTCTTCTTTGTCCTTGAAGAAGCCTTTTAGTCCTGCCACGATATAGCCACCCTTGTTCATCGGCTTGTTCTTGTGCAGCTGTTTTTCGATGTAAAAGTCCTTGCGCAAGAACCAGTCGTGCAGCTCTCCCACATAGTCGGTTCTCATGTGCGCACTGAGGTCCATGGCGGTATTCCCATCCACATCGTATGAGTGTATGAGCTTGATTTTCAGTTGCCTTCTCCAATACTCCTGTTCGTTGAGCATGTCTTCGGTTGGCTCTACATATTTCCTGTCGTGCTTGGTGATAGAGATATGGTCTGGCATGGCATGCTTGATGTTGTCGCTGTAGTGGGGGAGGTAAGTGAAGTAGGAGTCGATGAGGCCTTTGTCGTAGAGTGCCTTCATCTCGTCCTTGGCGATGAGGAGCTGTTTGTTTTCCAGGTCGCCGTAGTATCTGTAGGCATCCTTGCCGCAGAGCAGGCGGATGAGGTGCTGGGGCGTGATGGTGCTGAAGCCATGGTTCACCCAACAGTGGATGAGGATGTAGAACTTGCGTGTCGATACATTCTTGAAACGGTTGAGTACGTTGAGGTCGATGCTTGTCACTCCCTTGTCGAAGGCATAGAAAAACTGCATCGTCTCGGTGGTGAAACGCAGTTTGACGTGCCAGGTGCCGTTTGGGGTCTTGTAGAAATCGGGTTTGAAGAGTCTGTCGAACGACTTGTAGTATGTGCTGTCGCCCATTTTGTAGGGGATGTCGATGGGCAGGTTGTCTCCGCCCATCTTTTCGAGCAGTCCTCTCAGCCAAGGATAGTTGGAGGAAGGGTAGCCGAACTCTTTGAGTGGAAAATCTACATCGACATATCCCGCTGCGATTTGCGAAGGTTCCATGTGGATTTGCCCATGAGTCACCTGTCGGGGTACTACGTAGCCTTTGATGACTTGCTGTGCGTGCTTGATGATGGTCATCAATACCTTGTGCTGGGGCACATTGTAGCTGTTGTACATCAGACCTTGCACACCCAAGATGCTGATGATGTCTTTTACTGGAGTCTCTGCTTTTAGCAGCATAGGCTCGTTGGTTAGGTTTGATGTCTGAGCTTCTTCCTTTAGGCTTTCCGCTTGACAAAGGCGATTGTTTGTTGACATTTCAATGCTTTTTTTTTTATATAAATAAAAAACATGGAAAGGGCAGAATGGATACCTTTTATATGCCCCGATTTTTTGGTTGGTCTGTTGGGGCATTTTGCAATAATTATTCAAACTGCCCCACCATGCCTATGTAAATCCGATGATTCGGAATTGACATAGCAGAGCTACGTTTGAATTTGTCAATAATTGCAAATACCCAACCAAGAGCGACCAAACTCTATGGGTACATAAAAGGGGACAAACCCAAAATCTTATTTTTTTTGATTCCACCACAGCCTAAGCCATGGCTTCCTCTTCCAATAAGATGCAGCAAAGGTAATGATAATTATTGTAACGACCAAATGTTTTCGCCATTATTTTCAATATCCACTGTAATTTTGTGTCTTTCCTTTCTGGAGAGAGGTAAAAACAACAAAAAAGGCACCCCGATTGCTCGGAGTGCCCAGGTTTTCCCAATATATATGTGTATAAGTAAAAGATGAATCATTGTTGATGTGTCTAGCTTCTTGTGGAAGTTAGGTTAGTCCCAACTGTCCCAGGAGAAGCTGGAACCCTTGGCACCGCTGATCTCTGAGTCAGAGGCTCCCAAGTTGCCATCGCCTTCTTCCTTGATGTCGATGGTGGGCGTGTCTTCACCCGGTTGCCATCGCTTGTCACTTCGGCTTGGATCTGATGATGTATCCAGCAGGCTCTCCTCGCTGTCCAACTGTATGCAGTAAATGCGAGGACTTATATATCTATTCTTTTTCATGTTTCCCGAAATTTAAAATGTATCCTTGATGTTTATCTTTGAAGTTTGGAGCATGATGGTTACTTGATTACCACCTTCTTGCCGTTGACGATGTAGATGCCAGGTTGCACACCTGTCAAGGCATCTACCTCCTGTCCGTTGAGGTTATATACCTTGCCAGACTTTGCGCTAGCTAGGTTGGTGATGCCCACGATGCGTGTGGTCTCGCCATCGCTGATGCCCAGGCTGAACTCCTTGGCACTGGTGCTGGCAGTCTTGTCTCTATTTGGTTGGAGCCAACAACGGAATCCCTTCATCCAGTGTGAGGATGATGTCAAGTGGTATAAGTCACCATTATTAAATATGTATGAGTCTGCTGGCAATGTTGTGTGAGGGGCATAGCTTCCATACATATCCATGTCGTAAAGCTTCCACTCGTTCTGAAGTGAAGTTGCAATGGTGAACTTTTCATCGCTGATGGTTCTGACTTCTTGAGTCGCATAGCTTACGCCGCCATCTGCTTTATCTACGATGTAAATCTCGCCGCTTATCGGTCTGTCTGCACCCTCATCCCATGTGGTGTAACTCTTTGTGCTGTTCTTGTGGTCATCCACGAATTCCTTCGACAACCAGATGATGTATGGCTCGTCGCTGATAAGCATGTCGTCGCCATCGTTGGTAGGCTCCTCCACAGTCTTGAATCCGATGATGCGATGCTCTACGCCGTCGCTCACGGTCTCGTACAATTTGTCAGCCTTGGCAAGTTTGGCATCGTCGCCGAACGCCTTGTGGAATTGTGCCTTGTTCAAGCTCACTGGCAATACAAGTGAGTTCCATGCGCCTGTTGCTCCTTCCGTCTTAGGACTTACGAACGTACGCTTGAAGTACATCGTGATTCCGTCCTTGTAAGCTTTTGTCTTCTCGGAAGGATCTTTTGACTCGTCGAACACGATGTCTTGCTCCTCGGTGCAATCCTCTGTTGGCATTTCATCATCGGCTACACCGTTGGCATCCTTGTCATTATTGAGCAAAATGCCATAAATCTTCAGACCATTCAACACATTTGCTCCATTGCCACTGGTAATAGTCACTGCATCGTAGTCTTCTTTTGGATTGATAACAACATAGCCCATTTTTCCACGAGTGATAACGTTTGCAGCCAACACGCTCCAGTCTGAATAGGTCTCAATGGCTTTAGGTGTTTTGCCATCATCTTCATATACACCACTTTTGTAGGTCTTCACTTGCATGGCATTTGCCAAAGTTACTGCTAATCCTAAGTCATCTTGGTCAATTGCTATTAACAACTGCTTGTTCTTGGTAGCTGTTAGCCCCAAGTCGATACCCAAAATGTTGGCTCCTGCTACTTGCGTTACAGGGAGGAGGGTGTAGGTAGCTTCTTTACTATCACTGCCTAAATTTCCATCAATGCAGTTGGCGATATCGGTTGCTCCATTGCCTATGTTTACACCTGCGGCGAACAAGGTCTTGTCGGCATCAATGCTAGCACCTGTGTTGTCGAATGACACGATGGTTGCATCTTCTGCAGGGTCGTCAAGTCTTGCTTTTGCATCTGCCGTGTAGGCATAGTAAATGTTCATGGCACTGAGATTGGCACCCAACAAACCATTTGAGTAGAGGCGAATCTCATCGAAGGCTGTACCTGCTGGTACATTTATGTTGTAACGCACCTTGTGAGTATCTTCACTACCGATGAGCTTGGCGGCGATGGCATCGACATTTATTTGACTACCCACTTCCTTGCCGTCTTTGTAGATTTTCACATTCATTAGTTTCAGAACATCGGCACTCAATCCGCTTCCTTTCGCTGTGGTCACAAAACCAGCTTGTACAGCTTTGCTTCCATCGGAGATGTAACCGTCTTTCTTCTTGATGCTGCAGAGATAAGTGCTTCCTAGATTGATTCCACCGACATAAGTGGCATAGTCTGAGAGGTTGGATGTCAAGATGTTCTTAGAGTTCTTTACAAATTTTAAAATATCTACACCTATGTCCGTACCGTCTCCCAACGTGTATTCAGGGTTGGTTCCGTCGGAGTTCGTCAGAATATATTCTCCTTTCTTGCTGGCTGCTTGGTCGCTTTCCTTGCCACCATAGTGGATGGTGATGTCCTGATAGCAGCCATCGGTATTGGTGAGTCGCATCACGACATCAATGCCATATTGTGAGTCTTCCTTGTAGGCATCGGTCTTGCCGAAGTCGAGCATATTGGTAGTAGGGTCGAAAGATACTTTGTCTTTCTCATCTACTTTCACTCCGTCTTTGTTTGTCTCACAAGAAATCATGCTCCATGTAGCGTCGGGATAGTCTTCTTTGTTCCAGTCGAGCTTGTACTTGGCATCGCAGTTGCACACTGCCACGCTGGCGTTCGGACTCATCTCGCACTGGTGGCCTGCCGAGATAGGCTTAGGTACGATGAAGGCATACTTCACGCCGATGCCGCTTAAAAGTTCCACACCGAACGACATAAATTTAGCTTCCGAGAACGCACATGGTGCCTTGATGGAAACTTTTTTGTCGCTATTGCCCAGACTCACACCTAGCACCGTGGAATTAATGGCTTTCTCGCAAACCTTGTTGCCGTCTTTGTCGTATAAGAAAATCGTTGGGGTGGGGGCAACGCTCACCACTTTAGTTGTATTATACACAAAACCAATCTCTGTTCCTTCAGGGAACACTTCTTCGTCTGACTTCTCGCTATTGATGGCTTTGACGGAGGCAGAACCTGATGAACCCAACTGTAACCCTGCCGATATGACACATTCGTTGGTTAGGTCATCATCGCATAAGTTCTTGCTAGTAAGATGACTGGATGAGTTGCTCGCATCTACCGTGATATTCGGGTCATAGTCCTTGATGCGAGTGTTGGTGAGCGAGTATTCCGCATCACCCACGAAGGCATAGTAGATTTCGAGTCCTTTGACCACGCTGAGGTCTATGCCGCTCTTACCTACCAAGGCAATCTCGTCGTATTCCTCGTCAGGCTGGTCTTTGGCGACAACATCCACCGCGTCGCTTCCGAGGTTGATGTCACCGACATTCAAGTCCAGTACGGTGAAGCCCAGTTGCTCCACTTCCGAGGTCTTCAAGAATTCGCCATCCTTGTAGAAGTTGATTTGGTAATTGGCTTGTAATACACTGAGTTTCAATACGTCACTCTGTCCAGAGATTTTGAATCCTGCCTTCGTGTCCTTGCTGAAATAGTGCTTCATGTCCTTGACTCCCACGATAGGCGAGCCATACAGGAGGCTGACATCAGCCACGGAAGGAACAGTGAAATGATTGCTCAAGTCATCGTCACAGAGATACTTGAGGTTGGCGGTTCCCGTGCCCACGGAGATGCCTCCTGCGGTACGGCTAACCATACAGTTATGCCCGACAAGGGCCATCCTTCGGGTAAGAGTCATCTTCTTATCCGGTGAACTTTTCTCCCAGTAGGTGTTACCCTGAGTCGAAGTCTCAGTCTCGTCTGCTGCCTGGATGTTGCTTGCAATCATCGACAGCAAGGTAGCCAATATCATTACGGCTCCCCTAAGTTTTTTACATACCATATCTTTTTCTCCTATATATACAATTACTCTGATATGGAAGATATACTTTTCTTGAAGTTATACAATTCTTGAGGTTTTACTTTCTTGAAGTTATACAATTCTTGAGGTTTTACTTTCTTGAAATATCACTTCTTTAAAGTTGTTCTTCCCTATGAGCTAAATATGAGCTGTTTTCTGAAGAATAAAAAATCAATCTTCAAGTAGTAGGAATGCAAAAACAAGGGTAATAAAAATCAATGTACCTTGCAGCAAAAGAAGTCAGTCACAAATGTCTAAAACATAACTGCTATAAGATGATCAATAATCAATTCATGCGCAAAAGTACCATTTAATTCGATAGGTTGTTAGAAATTTATGTTAATAAAGGTTATTCGGGGGGGGTAATTTTAAGATATTTAACTTTAGAGAGCGAAATTTCTTTGTTTTTTTAGGAAAAATGATTAAAAACAACGAATGATTGTAGTGAATGTTACAAACTGATTACAGCACCCCGATAGGTCGGAGTGCTGTAAATTACAATTACTATTGTAGCGTCTGCTGCTAGATTTTCTGCATGGGGAATGTTAGTTTTTCAGCTTGGCGATTTGATCTGCCGACAAGCCAGTCGCTCGGATGATTTGAGCGTCAGACATTCCCATCGCCATCAAGTTCTTGGCGATATCAATACCTTTTTGCGAGGCACCTTTTGTGATGCCTTTCTCAAAGCCTTTCTCAATGCCTTCTTTGATTCCATCTTTCTTTCCATCGTCGTAATAGCATTCGATGACAGAATAGTAGTCGCCAGCTCTGTCGAAGCTGGCGTCGTATTGCTCTTTTTCCTTCTTGCTCAAGTTGCGTTTGTTAGCAACTTCGGCAAGACGCTCGAAAATCTTCTTTTGCCCAGCGAAAGGCATTCTTTCTAATACTTCCATATGCTTTAAAACATAAATCCATTTATCAAAGTCTGTCTCACAATCTCTCGCTCTCTTTGCGCTATGATGGTTTGGCTAGCATAGCAGATGGAGCGATTGATGAAGAAAGAAACCCAGCGGTTTTTATTGCGATTCGGTTGCAAATATAGTTATTATTTTTAGTATTGCCAAATTTTATGGCATTTATTTCATCCTAATATGAAAAAAGCATATTGTCGCATTACCAAGTGATAACCTTATCTACGATTTCTTGTTGCTCCAAGCTACTCCTTCGCAGATAGATACGTGTTGTCTCTATGCTTTCGTGCCCCATGAGGTCGGCAAGCAAGGCTATGTCGTTGAACTTCTCCAAGAAATTCTTTGCATAGCGATGTCGGAACGAGTGAGGATAGACCACTTTCTCGTTCAAACCATATTTAGCCGCATAGTTCTTCAACTGCTGTGATATCCCTCTTGTAGTAATACGCTCGCCAAAGCGATTGAGAAAGAGATAGCCACTTGTACGGTTGAGTGTCTGCAACCACTTTTCTGTTTCCGTGCGCAATGTCTTGGGGATATAGATACGCCGTATCTTGCCACCCTTGGTGTAGATGTCGTAATAGCCTACTTGCACGTGCTCAACCTTGATTTGCACAAGTTCGCTCACTCTGGCACCAGTCGCAGCCAAGAAACGCACCACAAAGTACCACTCCAAGTTGTCTTCCTTCTTCAACTTGTTCTTCAAGAATGTGTAGTCGGCATTGCTTATGACATTCTCCAAATAAGAACGTTGCTGCACCTTGACTGACTTCAAGCGTAGCTTGGTCTTGCCTACAAACACAAGGTACTTGTTCAAAGCCTGAATACGGAGGTTCACCGTCTTTGGCTTGTAAGTCTCAATCAAGTAGGTCTTGTAAACCAACAAGTTTCTCTTGTTCAACTCTTTGTGTCGAGAGCCAAACTCCTTCACGGCATACAGATATGCCGAAATCGTGTTCTTAGCCATATTGCCTTGGCTTAGGAACTCTTCAAATTTGTCTAATTCCATTTCTATTCGTTTATTTATTAGTGAAACATTATTTTTTCCTAATAAATATAGACATAGATTTGTTCTATGAGTTCCTATTATGAGAAGATGCTTGCTACGGGAGAGGTGAAATGTATTGATGAGGAGATACCGTTTGATGTTCCGCAAGGTTGGGAATGGGAACGTTGGGGTAATATAGCCCAAACGATTCAATATGGTTATAATACTCCTGCTTTAGAGCATGGTGTAATAAAGATGGTTCGCATCAGCGACATTCAAGAAAATTGTGTTCTTTGGGACAATGTACCATATTGTCTAATTGATGAAAATGATATTGATACGTACCTGTTGAAAGTAAACGATATTCTCTTTGCACGAACAGGTGGTACTGTAGGGAAATCATTTTTAGTTGAAGAAGTGCCAGAAAAAGCTATTTATGCAGGGTACTTGATAAGGAACAAGATAGGATTGTTAAAAAACTAACGCAATTGTCTTCGTTCTTGGATAATTATGGTCTATGCCAAGATAGATTGAATCTGCTGAACGAGAAGATAAAGGAACAATTAAAAAAGTCCATTTTACAGGAAGCAATTCAAGGAAAACTTGTTCCGCAACTTACTGAGGAGGGTACTGCTCAAGATTTGTTGGAGCAGATAAAAAAGGAGAAGCTGAATTTAGTAAAAGGGGGCAAACTAAAGAAGTCCGCTTTGGCTACTTCCGTCATCTTCCGTGGTGACGATAACAAGTATTGTCCTCACCACGGTAGATGATAGATGCGTTCTTGTCACGCTTGATTTTCTTCTCCTTAATCAAGCGTTCTTTCTCTTGGCGAATCTTTTCAAGCAATACGCTTGCAGGTTCGTCATTAGGGTCTTGCGGTACAAGTTTTCCCTGTATCGCCCATTGTAATATGCTGTTCTTTAATTGCTTTCCGTTCATTGTTTTACTATTGGAAATCTATCACCAAGTTGGTGACGAATTTGTGAGACACAGTCTCACAAATCTATGATTATTCGTCAATATTGTTTTCCTCAAACTCTGCAATCCATTCCTTCACTTTGGCTTGCAGCAAAGCCTTGTCTGGCAAATATAATTGATACGCCGAAGCATAAACATGAGAGTCTTTTGGCAGTGTCAACTCGACCAAAGCATCGTTCTTGCTCTCACAGAGCAATATGCCGATTGTTGGCTTCTCGAAGTCTTGTTTCACGAAGCGGTCATAATAATTGACATACATCTGCATCTGACCAAGGTCTTGATGGGAAAGCTTGTCTGTTTTCAAATCAATAAGGACATAGCATTGCAACAAGCGATTATAGAAGACCAAATCTACATAATAATTGTCTTCATCAAAAGTGAAACGCTTTTGTCGTGCCTCAAACAGGAAGCCTTTCCCTAATTCGAGCAAGAATTGCTGCATCTTACTGATAATAGCATTCTCCAACTTTGACTCAGAGTAAGCGGCATCTGGCTTTAACCCCAAGAACTCCAAGGTCAACGGACTTTTGATAACATCAGAAGGCTTCTCTATCGTTTGACCTTCTTTTGCCAAGCGCATCACTTCGTCCTTGTCTCGGCTCAAAGCCAATCGCTCATAGAGACAACTGCCCACTTGACGCTGCAACTGTCGAACTCCCCAATGTTGGCTTGCACATTCTATCTCATAGAAGCTGCGTTCTGCTTCATTGTTGATACGCATCAAAATTAAATAATGAGACCACGACAATACAAAAATCGGAGCATCAGTTACTTTTTTTTCAAATATCCGCAACACTGTTGCGGATTTCTCCTGTACATCAGATTTCCGCGACACTGTTGCGGAAATTGAATATACGGCAAATAGCTTTCTACATTTTTCCAAAGTATCAGCAGACCATCCTTCTCCAAAACGGTCTGTTAACTTTTTAGACAGGTCCTTAATAACTTGTTTTCCATATTGCGCACGGACATTACCACTTTGTTCGTACTCTACGATATATTTACCAATATAATACTTGGTATATACCTCAGCAGTGTTGACAGAAGTCTTCACATAAGACCTTGCCTGCTCTATAAGTTCAGACACCTTATTATATAAATCCGCTATATTATCGGATGTTTTGAAAATTTCGTTTGTCATAACCCAATTATTTTATGTTATCAGATTTTGGGGACACGTCCCCAAAAATCTGATTTCAAATAAGTGAGACCGCGTCTCACCTTTTTATATCACCTGAATATGTGGGACACGTCCCACATATTACAATTCATCTACCTTCACATCAATTCCCAAGATACGTTGTATCTCTGCCAATGTCTTGTCTATCTCATGATCGAGAGCCTTACGCTTCTTGAAATAGTCGGCAAGGAGTTCGGCTGGAGGCAAAATCTCCTTGTCCTCTTTCGGGAACTTGCACAAGTCGTAGTTGCAATCGGAAGCAATCAACTCTTGCACTGGATAGCAGCGTGATTTCTCGTCGCCATCAGCAATGATAATCTCCTTACGGTCGTTCAACCACTCACGGATAGGATTGCAATGTAAACTGATTACAGCACCCCGATAGGTCGGAGTGCTGTAAATTACAATTACTATTGTAGCGTCTGCTGCTAGATTTTCTGCATGGGGAATGTTAGTTTTTCAGCTTGGCGATTTGATCTGCCGACAAGCCAGTCGCTCGGATGATTTGAGCGTCAGACATTCCCATCGCCATCAAGTTCTTGGCGATATCAATACCTTTTTGCGAGGCGCCTTTTGTGATGCCTTTCTCAAAGCCTTTCTCAATGCCTTTCTCAATGCCTTTCTCAATGCCTTTCTCAAAGCCTTCTTTGATTCCATCTTTCTTTCCATCGTCGTAATAGCATTCGATGACAGAATAGTAGTCGCCAGCTCTGTCGAAGCTGGCGTCGTATTGCTCTTTTTCCTTCTTGCTCAAGTTGCGTTTGTTAGCAACTTCGGCAAGACGCTCGAAAATCTTCTTTTGCCCAGCGAAAGGCATTCTTTCTAATACTTCCATATGCTTTAAAACATAAATCCATTTATCAAAGTCTGTCTCACAATCCTTTTCTTTCTTTTTGAAGAAAGGAAGGGATAGATAGATGAAGCGAAGTTTGTCGGAAAAGACACTCTCGCTATTTTTCTCACGCAGTGCCACATCCGTTCTGAACTTATTGATGCTCTCGCTCTTCGGCAAGAAGTTCATGACGCAGATGACATATACTGGCATGATGTCGTATCGGGTCTGCTTGGTCTTGGTCTTCTCTCGCTCTCTTTGCGCTATGATGGTTTGGCTAGCATAGCAGATGGAGCGATTGATGAAGAAAGGAACCCAGCGGTTTTGCATCTCTACGATGAAATGCTTCCCCTCGTCCGTCTCGCAATAGATGTCAAAGATGCACCCCCGAAGGTCTTTGCTCTCTGGCAGCAACTCTTTGTCCTTGAAGGTTACGTCCTTGATGTGGACTTCTCCCTCCAATAAATCGTTTAAAAAACTAATCAGCAAATCTTTGCTGTACTCTTGACCGAAAATTCGTTTAAAGCCCCAATCGGTGAAAGGGCTGATGTAGTTCGCCATACTTTGGAGATTAAGTTGTTTTCGCACTATTGCGATTCGGTTGCAAATATAGTTATTATTTTTGGTATTGCCAAATTTTATGGCATTTATTTCATCCTAATATGAAAAAAGCATATTGTCGCATTACCAAGTGATAACCTTATCTACGATTTCTTGTTGCTCCAAGCCGAGCGTCAGGATTTTGTATTCGCATTATAATAAGATAATGGCTCCAAGAAAGCTTAAACTTCTGATTTTCATTTGCTTCAGAATTGGCTAACCACTGGTTAGCCTTTTTAGCATCAAGAGGGTGTGTCATAAGTCATACACGAAACGCCCTGAAAGGGCAAAAGCAGCTTGTTATCAATGCTTTTGCCCTTTCAGGGCGACTTCGCTAGATGCTAATATTACCCAGGGCGTTGCCCTGGGCTTGGTGCTTTTGGGCTTTGGCTTTCCTTTCGGCCGCCGATTTACAATTCAGCCCGATTTATGACACACCCTCTTCTCCTGTACATCAGATTTCCGCGACACTGTTGAGAAAATTGAATATACGGCAAATAGCTTTCTACATTTTTCATCTGCTAAACTTGTTTGTTGTTTTCTCTCATAAAGGAAAAAATCCTCTAAAAAAAAGCCTCACGCGCACGTACACGTATTATGTAAAAAATATATATACGTATATATATTGTATTATGTAGGAGGCGAAATAGACTTGTAACTTATTGAATGATAATAATATATGAATTTAACTCTCTCGCTGTATATAGGGCGGTGGCTCTGTTTTTCCCTCGTTTCTCGCTGTATATAGGGTTTTCTCACGCTGTATATAGGGTATCATAAGGTCATTCTCGCTGTATATAGGGTGGCAGCTTTTGGCGTTCGCTTCTCGTGCGTTTATCGGTCAACGCACGTACGTCTGTCGCCTTACACACGTACGTGCGTCAGCATATTCACGTACGTCCGTTTGTGTCTTCACGTACGTGCATTAGGGAAGGAACGTACGTGCGTTAGGGAAGGAACGTAGGTGAGTAAAAGTAAGCAAATGTGGGTGGAAGTGAACCGAAGTGGACGGAAGTGGACAAATGCCCCTTCCCCGATGTATTAACTTTGCAAATGCAGTCCGAAACACGGATGCGAGAGTCGGGTGGTTTGCCTCAGGCGCCAAGGCGGACGATGGTTTCTCACAAGGAACATGACTCTCTGGTATTACATTTTTCAAAAACAATAGTATTATGGCAATTAATTACAGTTTAGCAAAGTTGAATGCAAAGTTTGGTGAGAAGTCTGATGGCAAGTTTTATGCTCGTGCCCAGGTCAATTCGACGACGAATCTGAAGGAGTTCTCGCAGTTGATAGCCTCTCAGACCACCGTGTCGAGGGCTGATGTGAGCGCAGTGCTCATCAGTTCGGTGGAGAACCTCATCATGGAACTCAAGCGTGGCAACCAGGTGGAGTTCGGCGAACTCGGCAAGTTCCGTGTGCAGTTGATGAGCGAGGGTACGGAGAAGGCATCCGACTTCACAGCCAACAAGATTACGGGCATCCGCATCCAGTTTGTACCTGGCGAGGACTTGGACGACTTGTTCTCTAAGTTGGAGTTCACCCCTGTTGCCTCTCGCCTCGTACAGAAGGCAGCTCTCAAGGCTGAGAAGGCTGGCGCTACCATCATCGACATCAACGAGGCCAAGACCAACGCCAAGAAGGACAACGCTGGCTCGGACTCGGATGATTCTGACAAGAAGGAAGAGGATAAGACTCCGACAGGTGACAAGGACTCTGAGAGCAAGGACAACCCAAGTTCTGGGTCAGAGGATAAGGACAACCCAAGCTCTGGAACCGAGGGGGACAACCAGGGTAGTCAGACCGACGGACCTACAGAGTTGTAGCGGAAAAGACCGTGTGCCATCTTCAGGAAATGTAACCTCCTAAAGATGGCATGAGGAAAATGAAGAACGTATTAAACATTTAAACAAAGAAAGGGATAAAAAATGAGTACAAAAACAAGACAGACTTGGGGAGAAATCCTTAAATTCGTAGTGACAGTGATGACCGCCATTCTCGGTGCGTTGGGTGTTTCTTCATGTAGCCTTTGAAAGGAGTTGACCATGAGAGAAATCGACATGATAGTGGTGCATTGCAGCGCAACTCGCTGCAATCGTACCTACACGGTGGAGCAACTGCGACACGACCATGTGGTGGTCAACGGATGGCGTGACATCGGGTATCATTTTTACATCACTCGCAATGGCACGGTGTATCCTTGTCGTCCGATAGAACGGATGGGAGCGCACGCCCGAGGGTACAATGCTCATTCCATCGGCATCTGTTACGAGGGTGGACTGAACGAGAATGGATGTATCGCAGATACACGCACCGACTTGCAAAAGGTGGCGATGCAACAGCTTATCATCCAGCTCCACCACCGTTTCCCGACCATCAAGAAGGTGTTGGGACATCGTGATTTGCCGGGCGTGCAGAAAAGTTGTCCTTCGTTCAACGCTTATTTGTTGCAAGGACTTATCAGTGAGTTGATGGACTTTTTCTCGCTTGGGTAGCTTACCTCCTTCGAGGAACAGGCTCGGGGGGTATATACAGCGAGAATATAGCTGAAAGGAAAGAAAGTGTGGCAGAGATGTCACACTTTTTTTGTACTTTTGTACCAGTTCTTAGACGAACGACGATCGAACCTGAAAGTATATTAAAACGAATGATTATGGAACCTAAAAGCAGAATGTATAGCAAGTTGGAACTGGCTCAGTTGTATTTCCCGCATACCATCGACAAGATGGTGGCGCGTCGCCATCTGATGTCGTGGATTAAGCAATGCACGCCTCTCTGGGAGGAAATCGGGCGATTGGGGTATCAGAAAGGATGCCAATTTTTCTCGCCTCGCATGGTGAAATGTATCTGTAATTACTTGGGAACGCCCGATAATTTGATTAATGAATGTTAAAATACGATTTTTTTCATAGTTTGGTTAAACCTTTTGAGATTTGATGCGTCAAAGCATACGATTAGAATTCATAAACTGAACTTTTATAATATCGTGTGAGAACAATAGGTTTTTAGTTAGTAGAAAGATTATTGGAAGCACTCTCTTGTGAAAGAGGGTGCTTTTTTTGTTCGCTTGCTTTTGTAAAAAATCTTGTACAAAAGCTTTTTTGTTCATTTTTTTGGCTATCTGTTATTTTTTTCTTACCTTTGCGGCATAATTGCTTAAAAATAGAATAATGAAAAGATTGATTCCAATACTTTTGGCTGCGGTTGTTTGTGGTGGATTTACCGCTTGCAGCGAAAAGAAGAAGAGCGATGTCATCATTGCACCCAAGCCTCAGGCTCCTAAGCCTAAGAAGACTCAGAGCATGAGCGGATATGAGCAGGCGAGGGATGTGGAGTGGCTCGGAAGTACTTACAAGGTCATCGTGAAGCGTGAGCCTGACAAGAGTTTGCCACTTGCCATGGGGGATGACAACACGAAGTATTTCGACAATAAGATTACCGTCCGTATTCTGCGCCAGGATGGTACGGAATTCTTCAACCGTACTTTCTTGAAGACGGATTTCAAGGAATACCTTGATGAGAAAACGGCTGAGGAAGGTGCTTTGCTTGGCTTGGTCTATGTGGAGGCCAACGGCGACTACTTGAACTTTGCCGCCAGCGTGGGTTCTCCTGACGTTACCAGTGATGAGTACGTTCCTTTGAAGGTCAAGATATCAAGAATGGGTGCTGTGTCCATGGGGAAGGATAGCCAGTTGGATACGGGCAGTGATGTGGAAACTGACAAGGAAGAAGACGACGATGATGGAGTATAAATACGAAGTCTGAATCGAAAATCGGCGGCCGAAGGGAGAGCCAAAGCCCAAAAGCACCATGCTCAGGGCAACGCCCTGGGTCTTATGGTCCAATAAGTAAGTCGCCCTGAAAGGAGGGTGTGTCATAAATCAATCCAATGCGCCCTGAAAGGGCAATAAGCACCATGCTCAGGGCAACGCCCTGGGTCTTATGGTCATTAATAGAAGTCGCCCTGAAAGGAGGGTGTGTCATAAATCACATCCAATGCGCCCTGAAAGGGCAATCTGCTCCAAGCCCAGGGCAACGCCCTGGGTAAAGTTTACATCAAGGAAGTCGCCCTGAAAGGGCAAAAGCATTGATAACAAGTTGCTTTTGCCCTTTCAGGGCGATTTTTCTAAATGACTGCTAACCCAGGGCGTTGCCCTGGGCTTGGTGCTTTTGGGCTTTCAGCCCGTCCTTTTAGCTGTTAATAGATTTATGACACACCCTCTAATTTTAATATTTACTAATTTCAATATTTACTAATTTCAATATTTACTTGAAAAGCTTTCTGTAATCTTTCTCGAAGCTTTGAGGGTGTCTTCCAATGAAGAGGATATTCAGCAAGCAGTTGGCTGCCAATTCTTCATTGGTGATGTCTGCCCCTTTGCCTTTCTTGATTTCCTTGCCCAGGCAAGAGTCCCAAGTGGTGTTGAAGCTGTTGTCGTCTGCACCCACTATCATGTCCTTGCTGTTAGGGTCCTCGCGAAGTTCGTATCGGATGTTTTTCTTCGACATGACAGGCTCGATGCTGCTAAGCATGTTGAAGGCCTTCTCGAATACGTCGCGATGCAGGTGGGCATTGGGAAACATCTCGTTGACATAAGGAAATAACTCCTCGAAGTCGTATGACTGCAATAACTGGTAAAGTTTCATATATATCTTATTTAATATACAGAAAAATACTTTTAGAACTTAGCCATCTTGATAGCGTCAATGGCGCACTCGTCGCCCTTGTTGCCCAACTTGCCGCCGCTACGGTCTTTCGCCTGCTGCAAGTCGTTGGTTGTCAACAACCCATAGATGACAGGTATCTCCTGGGTCGCATTGAGGCGAGCGATGCCGTAAGTTACGCCTTCGCAGATATAATCGAAGTGAGGAGTCTCGCCACGAATCACGGAACCGAGGATGATGACTGCGTCGTATCCACCGTTGAGTACCATCTGGTGGGCACCGTAGATGAGTTCGAAACTGCCAGGGACGGTCTTCACATGGATGTTCTCAGTGAGCGCACCATGTTTCTCCAAAGTCTTGACGGCACCTTCAAGCAAAGCTCCCGTAATCTCTGGATTCCACTCTGCCACCACGATGCCGAAGCACATGTTGCTAGCGTCAGGAACTTTGCTGAAGTCGTATTCTGATAAATTATGAAGTGCTGTTGCCATAATTCTGATTCATTATGATAAGGAAAGCTTCCCCCCAAGGGATTAGTTGGAAGCTCTCTCGATGTACTTGTCGATCTCACCGCTCTGTACGAGCATAGAGTTGACATACTTCTTCTTGACATCCTGGTAGATACTCAAAGCGTCGGCCTTCTTGCCTTGGCTCTCCAAAATTTCACCAGCCTTGATGAGGAAGGTAGGAGAGAGACTGTTGTTGGCATCGTCTTCAGACTTGCTGTCAGCCATGTCGGCAGCCTTCTTGAAGGCATCCACAGCCTTGTCCAACTGGTTGAGGTGAGCGTATGCATCGCCCAAGGCAGCCTGAGCTGCAGGACTGATCATCTGGTCGCCCTTGGAAGAGAAAGCGTCGAGGCTCTTCTGTGCGTCAGCCCACTTGCCGAGGTTGGCATAGCAGAGACCTGCATAGAGATTGGCCAGGTTGCCAGCCTTTGTGCCGCTGTAGTCGTCAGCAATCTTGACGAAGCCTACATAGCCTGCGCCGTCGCCCTTCAGAGCCTGGTCGTACATCTCATTGTTGAAATAGGTCTGACCCTTGCCAAGCATGGTGCTGGCCTTTTCCTCACGAGGACCTGAAATCTGGTTGATGTAGATGAAGATACCTGCGATAATTACGATGATTGCAATTACTGCGCCAAGGATAGCCTTCTTATTCTTCATGAAGAAGGCCTCACGAATGTTTAGGCTCTCACTCTCTGGAGCCTGTACGTTGTTGTTTGCCATTTCTTATTTTTACTTTTTATTATTTTCCTTTTGTCATGTAGTTGAGCTTGTCGTTTTTAGCGATTCTACATTCTAGGCTGCAAAAATACGCATTTTTATCCATATATTGAAATTTCTCGCTTACTTTTTTCTTTTTTTGCGCTTTTTCTGCTAACTTTGCACTCCAAAAGCATCGAAGAGTGTATGATTTTAAAGAATATTTCCATAATAAACTATCGTAACATCAAGGGTGTCAACTTGGAATTGTCGCCCAAAATCAATTGTCTTATCGGCCATAACGGGGTGGGTAAGACCAATTTTCTGGATGCTATCTATTATCTCTCCTTCTGCCGAAGTGCCTTTAATCCCATAGATTCACAGGTGATTACCCATGACGAGAACTTCTTCATGCTGGAAGGCAATTACCTGGACGAACAGGGGGATGTGGAGAATATCTATTGTGGCATGAAGCGTGGCACCAAGAAGCATTTCAAGCGCAACAAGAAGGAGTACAAGCGACTCTCCCAACACATCGGTCTGATACCTCTGGTTTTTGTGTCTCCTTCCGACACCAGTCTCATCGAGGGGGGAAGCGAGGAGAGACGCAAGTTGATGGATGTCGTGATTTCGCAATACGACCATTCTTACATCGAGTGCCTGGCGCAATACAACAAGGCTCTCCAACAGCGCAATGCCTTGCTCAAGATGGAGGAGGAACCTGATGCCACCTTGCTCGACATCTGGGAGCATGAGATGGCTCGCAATGGCGAGTCGCTTTATCAGAAACGCAAGGATTTTGTCGATGAACTGATTCCGGTGTTTCAACAGATCTATCAGAAAATATCGGGCAACAGGGAATTGGTCAAACTCAACTATCTTTCTCATTGTCAGCGTGGTCCGCTCTTGGAGGTCATCCAAAGAGACAGGTTAAAGGACCGTGCGGTGGGTTATTCTCTTCATGGTGTGCATCGCGACGACCTGGAGATGTTGATTGGCGATTATCAGATGAAGAGAGAGGGTAGCCAGGGACAAAACAAGACGTTTGTCTTGGCTCTCAAACTCGCTCAGTTTGACTTCTTGCGCCGTACTTGTTCGGGCACGACTCCCTTGTTGCTCTTAGACGATATATTCGATAAGTTGGATGCCCAGAGAGTGGAGGCCATCGTGCAGTTGGTCTCGGGCGACAAGTATGGTCAGATATTCATCACCGACACCAATCGTGACCATCTGGACAAGATTCTGTCAAGAACGCAAGGAGATTACAAGATATTTCATGTGGAAGATGGGAGGATAGATCATGTTTAGAAGAAAAGTAAAATCCATAGCAGACTTGCTGCCTGAGATACTGCGCCATGAGGGGTTGGAGACTCCTCTCCGTCAGCAACGCCTCTTGTCCTCGTGGGACGAGGTGGTGGGTAAACCTATTGCCCAATATACTGGGGAGCGTTTCATCAAGAACCAGACGCTTTTTGTCAAGGTCAATAATCCTGCCCTCCGTGCCGACCTGACGATGGGGCGGAGTATGTTGGTGCGCCGTCTGAATGAGAAGGCGGGGGGACAAGTCATCGTTGACATCAAGTTTTACTAAGTTCACCTATTCAAAAAAAATAGCTGTACGGTTGAGACGGGCTGAAAGCCCAAAAGCACCAAGCCCAGGGCGTTGCCCTGGGTAAATGGGGATAGGTTTAATGCGCCCTGAAAGGGCAAAAGCATAAAATTTTCCAAATGCAGAAGGCTTTTGCCCTTTCAGGGCGACATTCTTGCATGAATATTACCTAGGGCGTTGCCCTAGGCTTGGTGCTTTTGCCCTTTCAGGGCGACATTCTTGCATGAATATTACCCAGGGCGTTGCCCTAGGCTTGGTGCTTCTGCCCTTTCAGGGCGCATTAAATCCATGCTATCTACCTAGGGCGTTGCCCTAGGCTTGGTGCTTCTGCCCTTTCAGGGCGACATTAAATCCATGCTATCTACCTAGGGCGTTGCCCTGGGCTTGGTGCTTTTGCCCTTTCGGGGCGTATTGGTCTATTCCAACCGTACAGGCAGAAAAAAAACGTGTAATCCGTGCCTAATTATTGTTTTTTGTTTTGGCACGGATTACACGGATCTTTTATGAACTAAAAATTACTTCGTCCATTACAATATCATGGCTTTCGGAAGGGATGCTTTTTTCTTTCTGAAAGCCAAAGCAAACGCCGATTTTATAGAGTTCTTTATTTGATTTTTTATAGGATTCTTTATTGGATTCCTTGGATAGTTCTTCTATTTGTGATTGGATTTTCTCCAGGAAACGGTCGTAATATCCCTTTCCTCTTCCCAACCGATGCCCTAGGTCATCGAAGCTCATCCCGGGGATGATGGCAACTTCTATCTCAGGGTATCTTTCCTCGGGAAAGACTTTGCCGATAGGTTCCATGATATGGAAGCTACCTTCCGCCAAATCATGCCGACCGGTGTATGCACGCAGTATCATGTTCTCGTCATCCACTACGACAGGGAGAAGCACTTGCTTGCCCTCCGCCACCAACTCGTCCATCCACTCATGCGTGTTCACTTCGTCGGGGAGGGAGTCGTAGAGAAGTATCGTCTTGGCTTCCCTCACTTTCGGATGATTTCTCAATGCAGAAATAGCTGAAAGCGACAGCTCCCCAAGCTGGGCTTGGGAATACTGTCGCTTTCTTTTGCGGATTTCTTTTCTCAATTCTTGTTTGTTCATTTCCATACCGCAAAGTTGTGTTATCGATCTTTTTTACCTTATAACCTTATTATTTTTTACCCTTTTACCTTTTTACCCTTTTACCTTTTTACTTTTTTACCTTTCTCGGGCTTCTTTGGGAAGGCGGCGTGGTTGCGGAACACTTCCAGAGTCTTCTTGATGACAGGGTCGTCTTGGTTGATGTATTCCGTCCAAGCTTGCTCATTCAGCATGTTGTAGATGATTCTACCGTTGATGATGCGCTCCAGCAACTTGTGCGACTTCTTGATGAGGAGGTTGCGACGTTGCAAGCCGTGCTTGTCGGCATAGGAGGCGAATTTCTCCACCATGTCTTGCTTGACCAGATAGTCGGACATAGCCATCATCTCCTTGAAGTTGTTCAACTTCGGACGGTTGTCATCGGTGTAGGTGAAGGCGAATTGCAGGATGAGTCCGCTCATGCTGGCTTCCTTGAAGTACGAGGTCATGCCCAGGGTATCCTCAGGCACGAAGATATCTGGTGTGATACCACCGCCACCATATACGACACGTCCCAAGCCCGTATGGTAGGCAGGACCCGTGTGCTTGATGCTGTCCTGTGAGAAGAACTCACCGTGCTGGTAGCGAGTCAAGAGGTCTTGCTCGTAGTCCTTGTCGTCGCCCATGGTATATGGCTTCTGGATGCAGCGACCCGAAGGCGTGTAATACCTGGCGATGGTGAGGCGGATGATGCTGTGGTCAGGGAACTCCATCTGCTGCTGTACCAATCCCTTGCCGAAAGAGCGGCGACCGATGATGGTGGCGCGGTCGTTGTCCTGCATGGCACCAGCGAAGATTTCAGCGGCAGAAGCCGAACCCTCGTTGATGAGCACCACCAGCGGAATGTTCTGGTAGGAGCCCTTGCCGTCGCTCATGGAGTTCTGGCGAGGCGACTTGCGTCCCTGGGTATAGACGATGAGCTTCTTGTCAGGCAAGAACTCGTTCGCCATGTTGACGGCAGCGGTGAGATAACCGCCCGAGTTGTCTCTCAGGTCGATGCAGAGATTCTTGAATCCATCCTGTGAGAGTTTCGCCAAGGCGATGAGCATCTCTGGATAGGTGTTCTCGCCAAAGTTCTTGATGCGGATGTAGCCGGTCTCGTCATCGAGCATATAGGCAGCGGTCACGCTCTTGGTAGGAATCTCGCCACGTGTCACATTGAAGGTCTGTATCTTCTTGCTTCCATATCTGATGACACCGATTTTCACCTTGGTGTCCTTCGGACCCTTCAGACGGCGCATCGCCTCCTGGTTGGTCACGATCTTGCCAACGAATGGTTTTCCGTCAACTGCCACGATTTTGTCGCCAGCCAAGAGACCTGCTTTCTCGGCAGGACCATTCTGGATGACGTTCTGGACATGGATGGTGTCGTCGCGAATCACAAACTCGATGCCGACACCCGAGAAGGAGCCCTTTAGGTCGTCGGTGGCAGCGGCTGCGTCCTTGGCGCTGATATAGACGGAGTGTGGGTCCAGTTCCGCCAAGATGAGCGGAATCGCCTTATCGACGAGAGAGTCGATGTTGACGGCATCCACATACTGGTCGTCGATGATATGCAACAAGTTGTTGAGCCTGTTGCTACCACTGTTGATGATGTTGAGCCGATTTCCTCCGAAGTGATTGGAGAAAAAAGTACCGAGCAATATACCCACGACGACACAGATCGCCATGATGATGGGCATAAACCGGTTGCTCTTATTTTGCTTTACTTCCATACTAACTTTATATTTGATTTCATACTAACGTTATGTGTCTTTGCTCTATCGCATGGTCTCAATCCTTTTGTTGTTCAGCTTGTTGTTCGTCTTGTTGTTTGTCTTGTTGTTCGTCAGGGTTGAGATATTCCACCTTGATGCCCGCTCTTTCCATGAGTTGGATGCCGTCGTTGAGTCTATACTTCTCGGCATAGACCACTCGCTTGATACCAGCCTGTATGATGAGCTTGGCACATTCGATGCACGGAGAGGCGGTGACGTAGAGCGTACTCCCGTCGCTGTTGTTGCTGCTACGAGCCAGTTTGGTGATGGCATTAGCCTCGGCGTGCAAGACGTATGGCTTGGTTACATCGTTTTCCTCGCATACGTTCTCGAATCCGCTTGGGGTACCGTTGTAACCGTCGCTGATGATCATCTTGTCCTTGACCACCAACGCACCTACCTGTCGGCGCTTGCAATAGCTGTTCTCAGCCCAGATGCGAGCCATGCGAAGGTATCGCAAGTCCAGCTTCGTCTGTTTGGAAAGTTCATTCTCCATAACTCAACATTTAACATTTAACATTCAACATTCGCGAATTCAACATTCAACATTCTTCTTGATTTCATTTCGTTCGAGGAGGGCGTCGATGGTAGGCTCCTGACCTCTGAATCGCTTGTAGAGTGTCATCGGATGCTCGGTTCCACCCTTCGAGAGGATGTTGTCCCTGAAGCTCTGGGCAGTCTTTTGGTCGAAGATGCCATTCTTCTTGAATACGCTGAAGGCATCGGCATCCAAGACCTCCGCCCACTTGTAGCTGTAATAACCAGCGGCATATCCTCCTGCCATGATGTGGGAGAACTGCACGGTCATACAGGTGTCAGGTAGTTGTGGCAGCACGATGGCTTTCTCCCATGCTTTTTTCTCGAATGGGATGATGTCGTCGGTGAATGGCTCCTTCTTGGTGTAGTACGCCATGTCGAGGAGACCGAAGCTCACCTGTCTGAGACAAGCGTATGCCGCCATGAAGTTACGGCTCTTGACGATGCGCTCTATCAGTTCGTCTGGCAAAGGCTCGCCTGTCTGGTAATGGAAGGCGAAGGTGCGCAGGAAGTCTTTCTCCACCGCATAGTTTTCCATGAACTGGGATGGTAGTTCCACGAAGTCCCACCATACATTGGTGCCAGAGAGACTCTCGAAGCGGGTGTTGGCAAACATGCCATGGAGGCTGTGGCCAAACTCATGCAGGAAGGTCTCTACCTCGCCGAGGGTAAGGAGCGCAGGCTTCTCTGCCGTAGGCTTGGTGAAGTTCATGACCACGCTTACTTGTGGTCGGACGTTCTTGCCCTTGTGGTCGATCCACTGTCCTTGGAACTCTGTCATCCATGCACCGCCTTGCTTGCCCTTGCGAGGGAAGAAGTCGGCATAGAACACTGCCAGATAACTGCCGTCTTTGTCGAATACTTCGTAGGCCTTTACGTCTGGATGATATACCGGGATGTCCTTGTTCTCCTTGAAAGTGATGCCGTAGAGCTTGTTGGCAAGTCCGAAGACACCGCTGATAACCTTGTCGAGCTGGAAGTATGGGCGAAGCATCTCTGCGTCGAGGTTGAACTTCTCCATCTGCAACTTATGAGAGTAGAAGCTGAAGTCCCAAGGCTCCAACTGGAAGTCTTTGCCTTCGAGTTTCTTAGCCATGACTTCGATTTCGCTGACCTCCTTGACGGCGGTTGGCTTGTAGGCGTCGATGAGGTCGTTAAGCAATTTATATACATTCTCGATGTTGCTAGCCATACGGTGCTTGAGCACATAGTCGGCATAGGTGTCGAAGCCCAGGAGTTGCGCCAGTTCCCTGCGAAGGTTGACGAGTCGCTTGCAAATCTCCAGGTTGTTGGCATCGTTGTCGTGGATACATTCCGTGTTGCGAGCCATGTACATCTCCTTGCGTAGCTCACGCTGTGTGGAGTAGGTCATGAAAGGGGAGTAGCTAGGATAGTCGAGTGTGAATATCCATCCTTCCTTGTCGTGCTCCTTGGCGTTCTGTGCAGCCGCTGCGATGGCTGTCTCTGGAAGACCGTCGAGTTGTGCCTTGTCGGTGATATGCAAGGTAAAGGCCTTGTTCTCTTTCAGGAGATTCTGTGAGAACTGGAGTGTGAGCATGCTGGCCTCCTCGGTCAACTTGCGAAGTTTTTCCTTGCCTTCCTCGTCGAGCAGGGCACCGCTTCTCACGAATCCGTCGTAGCTGGTGTCGAGGAGCATCTGTTCCTCCGGTGTCAGCTCACGGTTGGGGTGGTCGTGTACAAACTTGATGCGCTCGAAGAGCTTCTTGTTGAGTGTGACGTCGTTAGCATGCTTGGTGAGGATAGGGCTCATCTTTTGGGCCAAAGCTTCCATCTCGTCGCAAGTCTCGGCACTCATCATGCAGGAGAAAACATTGGAAACCCTACTGAGCAGGTCGTAGTAATGCTCGCCCTTTTCCGTATCTACACGAGCAATGGTATTCTCGAAAGTAGGTTCGGCTGGGTCGTTGACCAACTTGTCGGTCGCCTCGTCGTCACGGCGGATTCCCTCCATGAAGGCTTCCTCATAGTCTTCCAACTTGATGCGGTCGAAAGGTACCGTATCATGTGGTGTATTATAGGATTCAAAAAAAGGATTTATTCTCTTTTCTATATTCTTTTCTACATTCTTTTCTTCTAACATACTAACTAACTTTTTGTTTTAGGTGCAAAGTTAGCAAAAAAAGACGTGAAAAATGAATGATAATTAAGAATTTAACTAATATTTCACACTATTGGTTATCTATTTATAAGTTTTTCCATGGCAGAGACATGGATTTTGCCCCTGGAGAGTTGCAGCAAACCTTCTTTCTTCAGATTGTTGAGAGCCCTGGAGACATCCAGTCTGCTATCGTTGACTTCTTCGGCGATGCGTGTCATCTTGACAAAAAAATCCTTTTCACCTGCTGGGCGGATGCAATGGGACTCCAGGAAACGGATGATGCGCTCCTCCAGCGACTTAGGGGGAACTCGTTGGTGCTTCTTGCTCAGCTTTTGAGTCTGGGCAGAAATCAAGTTGAGCAAGTTGATGCGGAAAATCTCGAACATTTCTGCAAGTTTCAGGATGTCACGTTTCTCCAATCGCATGATGCTGCAGTCGGTCTGTGCGATATAAGAGTGGGTGAAACGTTGGTTGAGTCCAAAGACGCACTCAGGCTGGAAAATCTCGGGTGCAGTCAGACTTTCCACGACACGATATCCGTGGTCGTCGGCTTCCGTCCAGACGGTCACGGTTCCTGAAAGCAGGAAAAACAAGTGCAGGCATGGCTCGCCTTCCCCGACGATAGGTTCTTCGGCAGGTACTTTCATGAAGTCAAAGCGAGTCTTGCCTGCAGCTTGGTGCAAGTCATTCCGGCTCATGCCCAGAAACAGGGGCAGAGCCAGGAGTATATCGTATAGTCTGTTTTCTGCCATGCCTTGTTACTTTCTTTTCAGCTAAAGAATTCTATTCCGCCAATATCTTCTTCATGGATGGAGAGTACCAAACTAGGTTCTTGCCTTGGGCATCCGAGTAGATGAGGTAGGCGAGAAGGTCTGGGTGCTTGGCGAGTATCTTCTTGGCTCCGTCCAACCCCATCACCATGAAGGAGGTGGCATAGGCGTCCGCCTCGGCGCAGTTTTTGGCTATCACTGTGGCTGAAAGGATGTTGTGCTGCACAGGATAACCTGTCTTCGGGTCGATGGTATGGGCGTATTTCTTGCCGTTCTTATAGTAGAAGTTGCGGTAGTTGCCACTCGTCGCCATCGCCTTGTCGGTGACGTTGAGCACGGTTTGCAACTCGGTGTTGGTATTGAGGGAGTCGTCGGTAGGTTTGTTGACACCGATTCTCCAAGGCACTCGCTTCTCGCTGTTGCCAGAGGTCACGACCTCGCCACCGATTTCCACCATGTAGTTGTCTATGCCTTTGCTCTTGAGGAAGCGTGCCACGACATCGCTGCCATATCCTTTGGCGATGGCTGAGCAGTCGAGCATCGTGTTGGGGTTTTCTTTCTTGACATGCCCGTTCACCAGTGAAACCTTATGGTAGCCCACGATGGCGCGCAAGCTGTCTATGACTTCCTTGTCGGGCATCTTGCCTTGTTTGAAACCGAATCCCCATGCGTTGACCATCGGTGCGACCGTGATGTCGAAGGCACCGTCTGTCTCCTTGGAGATGCTTTCCGCCAAGTAGAATACTTCCTGGAACATCTCATCTACCGTCACGTTCTCGTTGCGGTTGATGCGTGAGATGATGGAGGTCTTGTTGAACGGCGACAGGGAGTTGTCCACCTTCTGCAGCTCCGCCTCTATCTCTTTCTGGTAGTTGGTGTCGCTTTGGTAGGTGACATGGTATATCGTGCCGAAGATAAAACCTTCGTCATGCTGGTATGGAGTATCGTTTTGCTGGCGAATGATCCACATCGTGCCTAGTATGAGAAGTACCAGGAGCGGCAGTTGCCAAATCAGTTTCTTTTTCTTCATGAATATCTATTATATAAGCATTTATGTTTCTTATTATATAAGCATTTATGTTTCTTATTATATAAGCATTTATGTTTCTTATAAATGGATAGCGAATGCTTGTATTTCTAAAATTCGTATGCGATATTGAAAGTACCTCCGAATCGTGAACTGCCTTGTTTGCCGAATCCCGGCACATACCAGGTGTTGCCGAATCCGCCGTCGTTGTGGGCGATTCTTCGCTTATATCTCACGCTCCATCCCATGCGGATAGGTCCCCAAATCTTGGCATCGACACCGAAGATCACTTCCATCCAGTGGTAGCTACAAGATACGTCCTTCGCCTCGTAGGGAGAGGTCGTACCCCATACAGGGTCGGTCATGTCGGGTCCCGTGAGGTCGTATTTGTAAGAGGTGAAACCATACCTGAGACCGCCGAAGAGTCGATAGATGTCGTGCTTGTTCTTCAGCAAGTTCCAGTCCAAACCGATGCGACCGTAGGGTGCGCTGGTCTTGTAGTGGAGGTTGGTTCCATCGTCCTTGGCATCGGCTTTTCCGTAGCCTAACTCAATGATAGGATAGTACTTGTCCTTCAGATTGACGCGAAGGGCCGCCTCGTACTGACCGTAGTCTCCCAGGAGAAGCTGTCCCGCGCCAAAGACATCGACACTCACCGCCATGCCACGTAGCAAGGGGATGGTATCGGCTTCCACGGCGATGTTCTTCTTGGACTGCGCCTTGACAGGTAAGCAACCCAAGATGACCAGGCTACTAATCGCGAGAGCCAAAATAGATGAGGAAATGTACTTTCGTTGCATCGAAGTTTACGTCTTTATGGTTGATAACTATGGAGTCTATCAAGTTGTGCGTCGTCTTCACTCCCGTGATGGTGTGGAAGTAGGACGGACTGCAGTCGATGGACTCGAAATGGGGGTTGTTGTCCTTGGACACGGTGACGGTGTCCTTGTAGGTACGTAGCTCGGCATCTTGTACCTCGAAATACAAGATGTCCTCGGCACCCGTGTAGCTCACTGGCAACAGGAAGCTATCCACGTTCTCGTCCTTGTTGATGAGAATGCTGTCCTCGCCATCCTTCTTGGTGGTGGAGATGGTGAGGTAGCTGCCTGTGAGCTGGGTGATGTCGCCAGCCAACTTATACTTGGTATATACCGTATTGTTGAGAGGACAGTCCAATGTCGAGCATCCCACCATGGTGAGGATGGCGAAGAGGATGAAAGGGATTATTTTCCGCATCTTATCTCTTTTTCTATTTGATAATCATTACGGTTAGGGTTCTGACGGCTGATGAGGTCGCCCAAGAATCCTGCTAAGAATAGTTGGCTGCCCAGTATCATCGCCGTGAGGGCAATGAAGAAGTATGGGGAGTCGGTGATGAGATGCCCATACACGCCATTGTGCAGGTCGATGGCCTTGTCGATGCCCAGTCCGAGGAGGGCGAGGAATGCGATGAAGAACACCACGCTGCCCAGGAAGCCGAACACGTGCATCGGTTTCTTGCCGAAGTTGCTCAGGAACCAGAGGGTCATCAGGTCGAGATATCCGTTGACGAAACGGTTCCATCCCATGAACTTCGACTTGCCGAACTTGCGAGCCTGATGGTGGACAGGTTTCTCGCCGATCTTCTCGAAACCAGCGTTCTTCGCCAAGTAAGGGATGTATCGGTGCATCTCGCCATACACCTCGATGTTCTTGACCACGTCCTTGCGGTAGGCCTTCAAGCCGCAGTTGAAGTCATGCAGGTTGTGAATGCCGCTCACCTTTCGTGCGGTGGCATTGAAGAGCTTGGTAGGTATGGTCTTGGAGAGCGGGTCGCCCTCCTTGCGGTTCTGCTTGTAACCAGATACGAGGTCATATCCCTCCTTGGTGATCATGCGGTAAAGGGCAGGAATCTCGTCGGGAGAGTCTTGCAAGTCGGCATCCATGGTGATGACCACGTCGCCCTGCGCCTCCTTGAAGCCACAGTAGAGGGCAGGGCTCTTGCCGTAGTTGCGGCGGAACTTGATGCCCTTTACGTTCTCGGATTTCTCGGCAAGTTCTTCGATGACCTGCCAAGAGCGGTCGGTAGAGCCATCGTTGACGAATATGACTTCGTAACTGAAGTCGTTAGCTTTCATCACTCTCTCTATCCAAGCGTAAAGCTCGGGCAGTGACTCTTCCTCATTATATAGAGGTACAACTACTGTTATATCCATATCTTTATTTAGAATTAATTGATGGTTTGTTGCTTTGTTGCTTTGCGGCTCATCAGGGCTGCTATGATAGGGCTGAGGATGACAGCCACCACCAGGTCGGTGACCATGAAGGCTGCTGCCCAGGCGATAGGCTTCATCATCATGATGGCATCTATGAGCGTGTTGATTTCCGCCGCAGGGATGTTGGATGCCTGAAGCATCATGCGATAGCTCTCCATGAGGTAGTTCATGAACGCCCCGGTGTCCATGAAGCGGAACCAGAGGTATTGCACGATGGTCAACAGCAGGGTGGCGTAGAAGAATGTCTGTACGCAGTAAAACAAGCTGCGGCGGAAGGAGATGATGCCATCGAGGGCATAGTCTCGGAAAGACTTCAGTCGCTTGGCGAGCACGAACGGTGTGCTCAGTGTCAATACGTTGGCTATCAATCCCAATACACCATACTCAGGCTTGACCGACATCATGGTCATGGCGAAACTAGCGATCCAAACTGCGCCAAGTATGGCGCCATCCTGACGGGCAAAAGCCTTGGTCTGTATAATCTTAATTACGTCTATCATTTTAATCAAATATCTATCTTTTTTACGTCTGTCGTTTTGTTCTAATATATATTATCGTGCAAAAATACGCAATTTCTATCATATAGCCAACAGAAAGGTCTTATTTTTATATATATTTAAAGACAAGTGTTCTGCTGATGGTATAATTAGGCACGGATTACACGGATTTTTTTTCGAGCTGTACGGTTGAGACGGGCTGAATTGAAAATCGGCGGCCGAAGGGAAAGCCAAAGCCCAAAAACTCCAAGGAGGGTGTGTCATAAGTCCTATTAACAGCAAAAGAGGACGGGCTGAATTGTAAATCGGCGGCCGAAGGGAAAGCCAATGCCCAAAAGCTCCAAGCCCAGGACATTGCCCTAGGCTTGGAGCTTCTGCCCTTTCAGGGCGTATTGGTCTATTCCAACAGGGCGTATTAGTCTATTCCAACTGTACAGCTTGGAACTTTCTCTTCGGGAAATAAAAAAAGGAACTTTCCTTGTGAGAAAGTTCCTTTTTGAGCCTCTTGTCGGATTCGAACCAACGACCCCGAGATTACAAATCACGTGCTCTGGCCAACTGAGCTAAAGAGGCGGGTGGACAAGCGATTCATATCGCACCGCTACAACCAAGTACCCTTGCTATGTTCCCATCCTGGGGGATTCCGAGGGAGCTGGTCGTATGAGACTTGTCCGTCTCAAAGTATGCTTCAAAACGCTTATCGTTTTTAAGCGGGTGCAAAGGTACTGCTTTCCTTTGAACCCACCAAATATTTATCTAGAAATGTTTATTTCTTTAACTTTTATTTGTATTCTTGCGCCTTTCTATCCCTTGAATATACCTTGTTTTAATAAAAAAAGTAAAAACATTTGGAGTTTTCAATATTTATTCCGTATTTTGCATTCTATAACGGTAAAGAAGAGATATTTTTATCATGCAGGATAGTAAAGGTTGTATAGCTCATAACTTAGGAGAAATGGAATATATGTACAAGCAGTTCTATGTCTCCTTGTATCGTTATGCCCATACTTTTTTGGATGATGAAGATGAAGCGAAGGATTTGGTCAGTGATGTGTTTCAGAAAATATGGGATACCTGGCAGGTGTCCGAAGAGATGCAACAGGCTCCTCCAGCTTCCTTTCTCTATACGGCTGTGCGCAATAAATGCCTTGACAAGTTGAGGCATGACAAAGCTTGTGAGAACTATGCCTCGTTTGTGAAGGCAACGGAATCCTTGGTAACGGATAGAGAAGTGGAGGAATTCGAGAATCGTATCGCAAAATTGCATGAGGCGATAGACAGATTGCCTGCTTATGAACAAATGGTATTGCGCTCCGTCTATTTCCAACGTCTTACTTACAAGGAGGCGGCAGCCCAGTTGAACATGAGTGAGAATATGGTGCATAAGCACATGGTGAAAGCTTTCCGTCTCTTGCGTGAAATGTCTGATGGTTATAATTATGCAGCCTTGTTCCTGCTTTGTTTTGCAGAAGGATTACTCTGTTGAAAAGAGAGTGTGTCTTATCTTATTTCACTGAACTTTCTCATGTGGAAATTTAAAGAAGTAAAGGGAAGTTAAGGGACAAATGTCTAAAGGGTTATCCTTAAAGGCTGTTGTCTCTTAACTTCTCGAGCGACCGAAGGAAGCGATAACTTCTTTAACTTCAATAAATTCCAGTATATGCGAAACTTCAGTTATTTCATCAGTTCTGCCAACTTGTTGAGCAAGTCCTCGCCACGCAAGTCCTTGGCAATGATAGTGCCGTTCTTATCTACGAGCACATTGGCAGGAATACCTTTTATATTGTAGATGGAAGCTGCGGCACAACCCCAACCCTTCAAGTCGCTCATGTGAGGCCAAGGCAACTTCAGACTCTTGATGGCTTTGGTCCAAGCAGCCTTATTGTTGTCGAAAGATACCCCCACAACCTCGAATCCTTTCTTGTGGTAATTGCTGTATGCCTTTACCACCGTAGGCATCTCGGCACGGCATGGTCCACACCATGAAGCCCAGAAGTCGATGAGGGTATATTTGTTCTTCTTCACATAGTCGGAAACCTTGATGGTCTTGCCCTGTGGGTTAGGCATGGCGAAGTCAGTATAGGTCTTGCCAACGGCAGTAGCCTCTTGTGCCATCTTCTCCTCCAACATACCCTTGTAATAATAGTAGTGGTGGCCAGCGTCCATCTTCTTCATGACAATCTCCTTCTCTGGCGCAGAGAATTTGTCTTGGTGCATGGCGTATAGTAAATCGCTCACGGCAGAAGGAATGTTGGCAACAAGGTAAGTCTTGGTGTAACTGTCTCTGATGGCTTGCAAAGAATCTACCTGGTGCTGTGCGATAGCTTTTGCCTCCTTGGTGGCTGTGCTATCCATGACGATTTTCCAAGGTTTGTCGATTTGCTTGTCGAACTCTTTGCCTACAGCGTTGTACTCTGCGTACATCTTGGCAGCCGTACCATTGCTATTGATGATAGGACGCTTCTTGGAGTCGGCGAAAATCTGCATGTCGATGTCGGCGTTTTCCAACAAGAAGTCTGCCATATTAACAGTCTTTCCTTTGTGGATAGGTAGGATGTAGCGGAAGGTTGCACCATCGAAGTCGCCTGTGAAGGCAAACTTGCCATCCTTGTCGATGACTGCAGTGTCGGTGGGTGCCATGCTGAAGAACCCCTGCATCTCACAAAGGAAAACGGTGTCGCCTGGTTCTACGCCCTCGGCTGTACCTGTGATTCTGTAGCCGCCAGCAGCGGATGCAGAAAGGAGCATCAAGGCTGCTCCCATCAAGCCTAATAGTCTTTTTTTCATCGTTATTGTTTGTTATGATTGATTCAATTTTCGTGTCTTCTTATAGAATCAATTTTCGTGTCTTCTTATAGTTTCAATTTTCGTATCTTCTCAATCTGAAACTGAAGAGATAGATTATAGTTCTATACCTCTTTCTAAACAAGAGGTTATTGGTATTTCTCCAAGATTTCTCTCACGGCATCTGGGTGGGAAGGGGAGTTGAGTACCTTGCCATCAGGGGTGAGTATAATATAATAAGGTACGCCATTGCCCACTTGGTACTTGTCGAAGAGATCCTTGTATCCATTTGGGGTCGTGATATATTGTGCCCATGGCTCAGGATGCTTTTCCATAGCTTTGCGCCAAGCGTCCTCCTTGGTGTCTATGGAAACACCGATGACCTCAAACTTGTCCTTGTATTCCTCGGAGAGTTTCTTGACTTCTGGCATGGCACCGATGCAGATACCGCACCAAGATGCCCAGAAATCTACCAATACGTATTTGTTGTGCTTAGGCACGACATCCACCAGGTGGCAGAGCTTTCCGTTGACATCCTTTAGTTCCAAGTCGATGAGGTCGGCACCTCTGGTGGTCTTCTTTGCGTAAGCCAAACGTTGTTGGAACTCAGCCATGCGTTTCGGGTCTGCTGGGACGGAAGTGATGGTTTGCTCAAGGTGAGCCACTTGTTCGTTGGTGAGATTGTAACCACGCTTCAAGAGATTGTTGGCGAGATATACGGAGATGACGGAGTGTGGGTGGGAGTCAATAAACTGCCAGTCCTTGTCTTCTGAGTTTTTGAGGGCTTGGTATTCGTTCCAGTCTGTCTGAACCTGACCGCCAGTGACGTGTAGTTTTTCATCAACTGATATTTCATTGGGAGAGAGGAATATGTCCGTGTAAGTCCAGTGGATGGAATCGGTAGGCCAGTGGTTCTTATCGACCAATGCGAGATTGTTGGTCATGAGTGTACCAGGCTGTGCTTGTTCCATCTTGCCCTTGAGCAAGAACTTGCCGTCTTTGATGATGCCGTTGGCTACTTCCACGGAGTATGCAGTGTCGGTATGGCAACAGATGCCGACAGTGTATCCGTCGGGCATATTGACATTGCCCTTGACGGTAAACTCTCGAACTTGGGCGCCTACGGAGAGGCAACCCAAGCAGAGAGAGAGTATGATAAATGCTTTGCGCATGATCTATAAAATAAATATAAAATTTATTGCAAATGACTGCGAACTTTGCTTTGTAGCTGTAGGCTACTTGGCGAGGTTGATGACTTTCTTACCATCTACGATGTAGAGACCCTTGCCCATCTTGGCAACTTTCTGACCTTGGATGTTATAGATGCCCTTCTTGTAGGCATTCTTTACAGTATTGCTCTTGTTGATGGAAGAGATACCTGTTGTCTCTGGGTCGTTCCAGTAGATTACAGAAGGAGCAGAGGTAACTTTGAATACCTCATATCTTTCGTTTGGTAATGCCCAATATGCTGTGTTAGCTGGTATGGTAGCATCGTCTGCGAGGAGCTCAAACTGCTGTTTTTCCAAGTTGACTGTATAATAGTGACAGGTTGTAGCAAGATTTGCCACCTTTACGCCTTCGCCAGACCATTTGAAATAGCTAGAAGAATAAGCGTTTCCGTCTTCGCCGATGTGGAAGAATGTGGCTTCACCCTTGCCCAACAAGATGTAAGGCTCGTTAGCGTATGCATAATAGCCTGATGTATCTGGTATGTTGAAGAAAGTGTTCTTCTCTGCGTTGTATTCGAGTGAGTCGTAGTTCTCGCTATAGTTGAATGTTAATACTTTAGCATTGGTTGGCACGGTAACGTCATGGTTACTATAGAATATGGTGAGGCCGCCTTCTTCAGGGAAATTGATTACATCTGCCAAGTCGCTGGTGAAATGAGCATTGTAGTGAGCACATTCTTTCACAGTAAATGTCAAAGGATTAGTTGTGATTTTCTCGCCAGTCTCCTCCTTAATCCAATAATCAAAATGAGTATGGTCTGCATCTCTTGGAATAGCAGTCAGTGTTACTTCTTCGTTGAGATTGTTGCAAACGTTTGAAATTTTCACGGAACCCAAACTGTCTTGTCCTACGCAGACATTTACTGCAACATGAGTAAACAAGGCATAGAATGTTGTGTCGGCAACGAGTGGAAATTGGGATTCTGCCGTTCCTTGGTCTGTGTTGCTGATGTGAGAGTAAACGGTGAGCGTGGCAGGGTTGTCTCTGTTAATGATGTTGTCGTTGTAGATGTGTTCTTCGTTTGGGTCTTTGGTGCAAGCACTGAATCCTGCAAGAATCCATCCTTGAGCAGGAACAGCGTGAGCATAGAATGTCGCTCCGTCGTACTGTTGCATAAATTTAACCTCAACTTCATCTGAAGGTGTTCCCATGTTCTCGGAGAAAGGCATGCCTGTCTGGTCATCTGTGATATTGTCTGATGCATCGGCATAGACCTGTCCTGCTCCTGTAGGATATGCTTTCAAATTAGCGAAGTAATCATAATAAGCTGTTTCTCCTGCAAAAGTGGTATTCGCAGAAGCTAAGAAAACAATGCTGAAAACAAGCAATTGTTTCATGAATCTAGAAAAATGTAATTCTCTTTTCATAACCTTTTTGTTTAAAATTAAACTAATGTTGATATTTTTATGTTTTTTGTCTTCTTTTATAGTATATTACTGCGACGATAATTCCGACTATGGCAAGCAGGCAGACCGCCATCCATGGTCTAAACCATATAGGTTCGTCTTGGTATGTCAGAGGTAGAAGCGTACGTGGCTTTCCTAATATGAGTGGTCTCTTTTGGCCACATGAGTCAATGATGACAGTTTCTTTTAGTACCTCATTGAGCATTTCTGGTGTAATTTTGTCTTCTGCGCTTACTTGATTTTCATCAGCCGTTATTAAAGTGGTATGCAACAATATGTTGACCCATGGTGAATGGCGGGTGATGTAATCTTGCCATTCACCGAATTCGGCTTGAGTGATGGCTGGGAGGTGTTGAAACTCCAACCTCTCTGGCATGATGGCAGTATTGATGGCATAAAACATCATGCTTAGACAATTGATGGAAATATAGTCGAAAGTCCAATTAGCCCCCTTGCTGACATTTTGGTCTAAGCATTTCCACAACTCTTGCTTCTCTTTTGGGGTTAGGTTGATTTCGTATGCAGTCACGCATCTTCCTTCTTTTTGGTAGGAAGCCAGAAAGGTTTGTGACGGAATCATACAGAATCCTGCCTTCGCTTTTCGAGCTAGAACCTCCCAATTGTCACTGACATCCATGTTCATCTCAAAACTGAAACAATAGTCTAGTCCTTTCGATGGGCACGTCATTCTGATAGCTGCATGACCGAATGTCGAGTAGAAAGCCTTCCCTGGGGATACATCCATGATATAGGCATGTACGAAGTTTGGGTCTTCTGCCTCTTTGTTGATTTTTGCAGCTTCTGTGGAATCCATCTTTGCTGGGTTTGATGCGTATGTGTTGCCAAACAAACCCAGCAAGATGAACAGAAAAAAGAGTTTATTGCGCATCTCTAACATATTTTACACTCATGAAAAAGGAATCGCTAGTGCTTTGGCGACGTACACCTGTGTTGTTGTACATGAACTCTCTGAAATAATAGAAACTCTCTCCTTTTTCGGTGTCTGTTGAGGCTGTCCAATAGTAGCCTTTTGAGCCGAAGAAACGAAATCCTGTTACCTGAGCAGTCATGTTGGGTGTGTAATATCCTGCTAGTAGGATATTAAGGGGAGTTGTCGTCTCATACATACTGATCATTCTTTTTGCGATATTACCTCTCCAATCATTCTTGTCAGTTTCAGAAAGAGGCATTCCCATCTGCATTTCGAGATTCTTCCAATCTTCGTCTGTTGGCAATCGCCATCCTTCAGGACAGGCTTCCTTTGCTCCTGTGTTGGTATAGAGCCTTCCGTATTTATCAGCATCTATTGGCGTGGACGACTGGTCTGAACCATATAGCCTGCATTTGTTTTCATCGTTGAGGTTATAGCGGAAATTGTCAGACATCCAATCCAAATTTCCAAACCTTACCCAATGATATGTGTTGCCGTCTCGTTCATCAGTAAATGTTCCTTCTGATGAGGGAGTGATGATGTCGTTAGGTGCTTCCTCATCGTCGCTACAGGAGCAGAAAGTTATGCTGTACCCTATCAAAATGGTGATTAACCATAAATATTTCTTTATCATAATTCTTTTCTTAATTATATATTAATAATGAGGGCATCAATAGATATATCCCAATGCTTCTAGGTCTGCTCTAAACATCTTTGCCTTGCTGATGATGAGTGGATAAGCACCATAGATGCGTTGGATTTGTTCGTCGTTGTATGTGATGACCAGTGTCGTATAAGCGTTGATGTCGTTTTTTTGCGAAGGGTAGCTGGATACTGTTGTTGTGTTCAGAAAACCAAGACTGCGCACGTGTTCAACTGTAGTTTGTCCTTCTGGTACTTTTAAGTCTGTGCTGTAATAGTTGCTACTGATGGCACAAAAGTTCGCAAAAGAAGAAGCTTGGTTGTTAGCCAGATTCTGTGCGATGATGACAAGATGTCGATTGGCAAGCTGCTGTTTTTGGGCATCGGTTTTCAGACGTGCGAGTTGGGCACAAGCCAGAGCGATGCTTCTTTGACCTGAGAGGGCGTATGGTGTAATGGCATTGTTCATGTCATTGGTGTCATATATGTTGCCAGCGAGAAACCAAGAGAATGGCTGTAGTTTCTCTGAAAGATGTGGCAATATGAATTGCTTCAGGTATGTCACGGCATTGATGCACTTCTCCGATGTATCCAAATAGGTGTAGGTTGGCTTGTGGGTTGGTGTGCTTGTTTGTCCCACTTCATATTTGATATCTAGAAGCTCTGTGAAATATCTGTCTTCTCCATTAAGGTCTTTGCCGATGTAGTCATGTCGCAACGTATCGTTGAACAGCAAGAAACTTCCCGTTTCATTGTAGAAGTTTCGACGCAATACGGAAATCTCATCTGTTGCATCGTCAGCAGGTGCAAATCCGTCTCTAGGGTCTGTAAAGTCGAATGTGGGATCGGCTTCCTTGGAACAAGAACTAATGCTTAGTATTATTCCAGCCAAGAGGGATAATATATAGATATATTTTTTCTTCATATTTCTTTTCTAATACAGTTTTGAAACTCTTTTAATTAGGAGTGGCAACAGTGGTGTAGCTGCGAGGCAAGTTTCCATTGTTTGGCATTCCTGTGTTGAAGGTGATGACTTCTTGAGGTATTGGCGCTGTCCACGAAGGGTCGTCTTCGGTAAGTATGAATTTGCGGGTCTCTGTCGGGATGCTAGAGTTGTCATCCACATACATGGTGAAGGTATGCGTAATGGATATTTTCTCTGGTTGTACCTTGCATACACGGTAGCGGCGCAGGTCGAACCAGCGGTGTCCCTCGCAAAGCAACTCATGCTTGCGCTCATTTCTAATGTCGGAGATGAGTTGGCTGCCTGTTGTTGTTATTTCCCAATCGTTTGCTGTTGAAGCATAACGGTTCTTTCTTATTTGGTTGACGGCTTCACGTGCCTCAGACTCATTGCCCATGTAAGCCTCTGCTTCAGCAAGATTCATGTAAGCCTCGCCCGAACGAAGCCAAAACATAGAGGATATGGCTCGTTGGATTTGGCGATCAGTGTAGTTGGATGCGTAATAATATGGGTCGGTCAATGGCCTTGCTGGATTTTCGCTGCTTGATGTAGGCTGTTTGGTAATGCCATGAAAGTTTCCAAGAGTATATATCCAACGTGTCTTGCGTAGGTCATTGTCAGAATAAGAACTATATATGCTACGGCTTATTCGCAATGATTGTGCTGCATATTCTATCCAGTTAGGCAAATCATCGCCACCCATGGAGAACAAAGTCTCGGGGTTGGTTGCCAAGGCGAAGGCATTTTTGTCTGTGTTCAGATTGTCGAGGGCAGGATGTGCATCGATGACTTTTTGTGCATATTCTGCTGCTTTCTCCCAATTTTGCATATACAAATAGACACGGCTTAGCAATAGCTCGGCCGATGTTGCATCAACACGATAGATGCTCTTCCGCGTTATACTACTTGCTGCCTCTAACTCTGTGATGGCTGTTTCCAAATCGCTGACTATTTGGTCGTAGCATTCTTGTACCGTGTTGCGGCTGAACTTGACATCCTCTACTTCCTGTGAAGTCTTCAATGGAACGGCGAGGTCTGTAGAAGCGGTACTAGGATTGTATGGCTGTCCATAAGTGTTGGTCAACCAAAAGTAATAGAATGCTCGTAAAAAGTGGGCTTGACCATTTACATAGTTGACACCAGCTTTCTCATTGTCGGTAGTTTGTGGAACTTTGCTGGAACTAGTCAACACATTGTTGGCTACGTTGATATATTTGTATATCTGTGTCCAAGCTGTGTTCTCAGTATAATAGGTCGTATTGGTTTCGTTTACGCCTACACGATTCTGCCATGTTAAATAACCATATTCGTAAGAATGGTTTTTGTAACCCATAAAATAGGTCGTTCCTGAAGGAGGTAAGGCTTGTTCTTCCAATTCGTCGGAGAATAAATGTACATATAAGCCTGTATTGGAGTAAGCGTTAAACATGTTTCCCGCGTTGACAGGCATATAGCAGTCGCCTATGAGTAATTCGTTCAGGTCGTTCCATGAGCGAACATAGTCATTGTCTTGCGAGTATTCCTCCAAGAAATTGCTGCAACTGCCTAGTATGAGTATGGTAGTTGTAGCTAAGATATAATGTTTGATGTTTATCTTCATTTTCTTTTAATCTACTTTGTTTTTGAGTTTTTGCTCTCTCATCCTTTTATTTGCTTGCGATATTCTCTATCGTTAGAAATTAATGGAGACACCCAATGTGTAGCTTGGGGTGTCAGACAGTTGTATCTCAGAAAAACCTCCTTGGGTAGGTGTTTGTCCTCGTAGTGCTGAGCTACACCAGGTATGGAGGTTGTATCCACTCAAACTGATGGCGAGACGTCCCAATCCCCAACGTTGTAGTACCTTTTGGTCAAACTCGTAGGTGAGGGTGACACTAGAGAGCTTGACGTAGTCGGCACTTACCACACGAGCTGTACTGTAGTCATACATATTCCACCAGTTGCTGGCGATGACAGCTCCAGTCCATGGTGCTCCTGTACTCCAGTGGGTATAATAGTTGTAATAATCGGATGTGCCAGGTCCTAATACTGATGGGATGTTTGTTGTCTTCTCGTCACCTGGTTTCTGCCAACGATTCAAGAAGTCACGGCTAATGTTTTGCTCTGATGAGAAACCACTGCCACTGCTATAACCATCAAACATACGGAAGAGACGTGTCTTGGCACCGAAGTTGTAGAGCAGGGTAGTGCCAAGTCGCCATTGTTTGTAGGTGAACGTGTTGTTGATGCTACCTGTCAAGTCTGGCTCGCGTTTACCTGACGGCACGAGCACTTTGGTGTAGGTGTCATAGTTGTTACCTTCCTTGACTTCGTCAAATCGGTCTTCCCAGTCCTCGATGATAGGACCACCGTCGATTGGGCTAAGTCCCAAGAACTTGTAGGAATAGAAGGTGCCGACAGGCTGACCTTCGACCACTGCGTTGCCGGTGAGAAAGTCGTTGAGCTCGTAGGTCTCTGCGCCTGGGGCTGTCTCTACCTTATTGAAGACTTTGGAGAGGTTGCCTGAGAATATCCAGTAGAAGTCCTTCAATTTCACTGGGGTGGCGGTCAATGTGAAGTTGTAACCGCTGTTGATGATGTTGCCTGAGTTGACGATGTAGGAGGTGTAGCCATTCACGTCGGAGATGGTCTTGCTCATGAAGGCATCGGTGGTTTTCTTGTGATAATACTCTACCTCAAACTGCAAGCGGTTGTTCAAGAAACTGGACTCCAAGCCCACGTTTGTGGAGTGGGTTTTCTCCCACTTCAAGTTAGGATTGGCGAAGTATGCTACGCTGGAGGTCATCTCATTGTAGAAGGAATTCATGCCACCTTTCTTGATAATCAACTCTGGGGTCTGGTTGTCAAGCATGTTACCTTGCTCGCCGTATGAAGCTTTCAGACGGAGATTGTCGATCCAGTTAGCCTTGAGCTTGCAAAGCGAGAGAAGGTTGAGGTTGCCTGATACTGACCAGATAGGCAGAAGCTTGTCCTTGCTCTGGCTACCAAACTGGTTGGAGCCGTCGTAACGTCCATTCACATTGGCAGTGAACAGGTCTTTGTATGTGTATGCCAAGGTGGCATATGCCGATACCATGTTGGTCTTGTTGTCGGTCAGAGTTGGCACATTGGTGCGCATCCACGTCCAATAACTAGTGTATGTATCTGGAATATTGGTTGCGAATGACAAACCGCGATCTTTATAGAAGTTGCGTTGTGTGTAAGAGTCGCCTGTGTAATGTGCTGAACTTGCCTCGAAACCTACAGCCACGTTGATGTTGTGGGCCATGGTTTCGCCGAAGTACTTATTGTAGTTACCTTGCAAGCGGGCTGTCCAACCGATGTTCTTGGTGGTCTGCTTGCTCAGTTCGCCTCCGTATGGCATCAAACTACTTGTGCCTGGTGTCTCTCCATATTCGCATCCACGCAAGGTAGCAGAATGGAAAGTGTTCTCACCATACCAAGTTTGGATGTCGCTGTTCTGTGTGTTGGCAGAGAAAATGGCATTGAAGAATAAGTCATCGATAGGTTGATAACGGAGATTCAAGGTGGCTGTCACCGCATTCACTTCCTGTGTTGTTCCGCTATTGTCATTCTCGCTCATCACATTATAGTTGTAGTAGTCGTTGCCTGCAGCGCTTGAACCGTATTTCTTGTAGAAATAGTAGCTTCCGTCTGCATTGTAGGCAGGGATGGCACGGCTCGTATTGTAGGCGTAGTTGATGAGGTTGACATCGCCTGCCTGATAGGTACGCTTGTTGAAGTATCCGTTGATATTGACTTGCAACTGGAGCTTTTTGCTCAGTGTCATGTCGATCTTTGCCATCGCTGTGTAACGACGATTGGTATTGTCGTTGGTTACGTCATCCTGGTCGGTGTAGCCTATGGAAGAATAGTATCTTACTTTCTCGGAACCACCCGAGATGCTCACGCTGTGGTCTTGTGAGAAGGAGTTGTGAGTGAGGAGGCTGAACCAATCTGTGTTCTGGTTCTCCATCTGCTGCACCTGGCTCACGAACTCGTCGTGGGTAATCTGTCCTGCATAATACTGGCTCAAGGCATACTCATAGCCTATCTTCGGCATGTTGGATGGGAAGGTATAGTGCATCTGCGTAAGGTCTTGGGAGAAGGCGATACGCTCTGCGGAATTCATCAGATTGATTTTACCATCCGTATAATATGGTCTTTTGCGGAGGGTCAACTGTGCGTCGTAAGAAACCACAGGCTTACCCTCGCGACCGCTCTTGGTGGTAACGACGATGACACCATTGGCTGCACGAGTACCATAGAGGGCTGTTGCAGCGGCATCCTTCAATACGTCGATACGCTTGATGTCCTGAGGGTTGATGCCCGAGATGGCATTACCGATACGGTTGATGTAGTCTGGGTCGTTGAGTACGTCGGAAGTCAAACTCACTGGGTCGGTGAGGATGATGCCATCCACAACCCAAAGCGGTTCACGATTACCTATCAAGGTACTCGTACCACGAATACGAATCTTACTGGTGGCATTGATTTCTCCACTACCCGTGGTGGAAATCAAGTCTGGAATCTGACCTTCGAGTAACTTGGACACGTCGCTGATACCGCCACGCTTCAACTCATCCATGTCCTTGGAAGTAACGGAAGAGGTGAGGTTGCGGCGGTCTAACTGTTGATAACCTGTCACGACGACATCCTGTAATGTCTGGCTGTTGTCCTTGAGAATGACCCAAGCATAGTCGCCACGCTTGCCGCTCCAGGTAGTAGGCTTGCTGCCCACATAACTGATGTCGAGGGTGACGTGGTCGGAACCAGCCTTTAGAGAAAAACGACCATCTACGTCGGTCACAGTGTTGAGGTTGTTGGCACGGTCTCTGATGATGGCACCTATTACAGGCTCGCCCTTGTCATCAATGACCAAACCTTGAATCTTACTGTCGTCAGCCTTGTTCTGTGGCACGTTGCTGTCCTTGATGATGACGATATACTCGCCCTTAGCCATCGCCCTAAGACCATGACCTCCAATGATGGCATTGACTACTTGCAGGGCAGTCTTGCTCTTGGCAGCGTAAGTTACCCTGAAGTTGACATCGCTGTAGTTGTACTGAATTTTCTTGCCTGATTTCTTCTCCACCTGATGCAAGGCAGTGGTAGCTTTCTCGTTGGTGAACGATACGGAAATCGGCTTGCCCGCCTGTGCCATTGCCGAAAGGGTAAAGGCTGAGGCGAGAGCAAAGCTTGTCAGTACTCTTTTGTTTTCCTCTAAAAACTGAATGTAAGTACTCATATTCTCTCTTTTTCTTACTTATGTTGTTATGTTTTTAATTTTCTGCTTTGTTGAAATCTTGTGAAATTGTGAATTTTTATTTCACGAGTAATACTTGTTCCTTTTCACGCAGCTCTATCTTGGCATTGCCTATCATCTGCAACTGCTGGATGATTTCTTTTATCGGAGCGGTGCGGTCTGCGCTGAAGTGCAACGGCTCGTCATTTCGGTTGGAGTAGGCGAATACCACATTGTAGTGATACCATCTTCCGATCTCTGCCATAATCTCTCGCAAGTCTTGTCCGTCGAAGTAAAATTCACCGTTGAGCCAACTGAGTGCTTGGTCCATGTCGGCAATCTCTTGTGTCATCTTGTTGTGTTGGATGACGGCTGCATCGGCAGGATTCTTGAGGTATATCTGTTGGCTTCCTTGTTCTACCCTGACGATGCCTTCCGATAGAGCCACACGATGGGTCTCGTTGGGGTAGCTCCGTACATTAAACTTGGTTCCCAACACCTTGACTTTGAATTCATGTGCATGTATCAGGAATGGATGAGATTCATCATGATTGACCTCGAAGTAAGCCTCTCCGTTGAGAGCCACTTCTCTTGTGCCGTTCTCATTGAAGTGGTGGGGGAAGGTGAGGCTGCTGCAAGCGTTCAGTTGTACCTTGGTTCCGTCAGGTAGTGATACCTTGGCAGTTTGACCCGAAGGCACGTTGATGGTCAAGTCCTTTTCTTGGGCAAATGCCTTTTTCATGTCGAGCACTTGTATCTCATGATTTTTGTTAATGAACACCCCAACGTTTTTGGCATTGTCCTTGTTGCGTAGGTCGATGCTCTCGTCACCCATTGAGATGGAGATGTATCTCTCTTCCTCACCCCTTTGGTATATCACATTTCCCAAGCGTGCCAGTTCCTGGTTGGCTTTACTTTCCTTGATGGAAGAGGAGGATGTGAAAGACTTCCATGGAGATAAGATGAGAAGTAGGGCGATGCTCGCCGCAGCTGCCATGGAAATGATGCTTGCCCATAATGTCCTTCTGCTCTTGCGCTCTTTCAGTCCATTCTTTTCCAGAAACTCCTGAAAAGCTTCGTCGGCATTTGGGGTTGGCATATCTTCCAACAAGGCACGCTTGGTTTCAAATTGCAAGCGTACGTCATCTTTTTCTGCCAATTTATCTAAATCTTTCATGTTTTTATTCCTTTTTTTAGTGTTATTACGAGGAAATGTATGAGATTGTGCCTACCTTTCATAGAGATTTAACATATATTTAACATAAGACTTGGGGTTAATATAATAAATAGGTATAAAAAAAGAGGGTGTGCCATAAAGTTTATCCCTTAGCCTTAGCTATGCATAGGCAAGATACTTATGACACACCCTCTCACTTGGAATTTTGTTTTTCTCTCCTAACTTCTAGCTCTTCACTTTCAAAAGTCCACCACCGTGATGCCTGCTCCACCAAACTGCACGTGTTCGTCGGCGTAATGCACTACGTTCGGTACACTGCTCAGGTATTGTCGGATGAGTTGTCGCAGGATGCCGTTGCCCTTGCCATGGAGGATGCGGACACGAGGCATTCCCACGAGGATGGCATCGTCGATGAAGTGCTGCACGGCATTGAGAGCCTCGTCGCCACGCATACCACGCACGTCGAGGTCTTGGTGGAAGTTGCTCTTGTGGGCATCGATGGTCTTGCGGGTCTCCCTGCTGATGCCGTATGAAGCCAAGTTCTCCTTGCGCTCCTCGGTCTTGTCTTTCTCCACGGCCTCGGTGGCGTGCTCCAGGCGGTTGAGGCGCATCTTGGTCTTCATGCCGCCGAAGACTGCGGTCGCCATGTCGCCTGTGATGCTCTCTATCTTGCCCACGGTGGTCAAGCCCTTGATACGGACGGTGTCGCCAGCCTGTAACTCACGCTTGCTTTCCACTTGCGACTTGTTTTGTGCATTTCTCAAGGCAGCGGCAGCCTTCTCTTGGTTCTCGGCTTTCTCCGCCTTGCGCTTGGCGTGGCGTTCCTTGCGTTGCTGTATCTGCGCTATCTTTCGGGCAATCTTGTCATCGTTCTCCTTGGTGTCTATCTCCTGCATCTCTTTCTTGAACACGTCGAGTTCCTGACGGATGCGCTTGGTCTCCTCCTTCTCCGCCTGACTCTCACGAATCTCACGGATGGCATTCTCTATCTTCTTGTTGCTCTCCTTGAGGAGTTCCTCCGCCTGTTGTTTCGCCTTGGCGAGAATCTGCTTGCGGCTCTTCTCGATTTCCTCGATGTCGCTCTCGTACTTGGCGATGGTCTTCTCCATGTCCTTCTCTCGCTGGTGGATGCTTTGACGCTTGTTCTCCCAGTATCGCTTGTCGCGCACGATGTCTTGCAGGTACTTGTCGCTCTGGATGTATTCGGAACCCACGATGTCCGAGGCTTCCTGGATGACTTCCTCTGGCAATCCTATCTTGCGGGCTATCTCGATGGCGAAGGAGGAACCTGGGCGACCGATGGCTAGTTGAAAGAGAGCCTTCATCTCGTGGCGGTCGTAGAGCATAGCACCGTTTGCCACTCCCTCATGACTGTCGGCGAAATGCTTCAGGTTCTGGTAGTGGGTGGTGATGACACCGTATGCCTCCTGCTTGCAGAACTTGTCGAGCACCGCCTCGGCTATTGCGCCGCCGATGCCTGGCTCCGTACCTGTACCAAACTCATCTATCAGGATGATGGTCTTGTTGTTGGCAGCCTTCATCATGTTCTTCATGTTGAGCAGGTGGGAGGAATAGGTACTGAGGTCGTTCTCCAAACTCTGTTCGTCGCCGATGTCTATCATGATGTTCTGGAACACGCCCGTCTTGGAGCGTTCGCTGACAGGGATGCTCAGTCCGCACTGCAACATATACTGTAGCAATCCCACGGTCTTCAGACAGACCGACTTGCCGCCGGCGTTAGGACCGGAGATGATGAGGATGCGCTTCTCCTGCGTGAGCATGATGTCGAGAGGCACCACCTTCTCGCCTTTCTTCTCCAAAGACTGTTGGAGGAGTGGGTGGATGGCACGGATCCAGTCGATGTGCGGATGGTCTTCCACCTCAGGCTCTATCGCCTTGAAAGTCTCGGCGACCTTCGCCTTGGCTTGTATCAAGTCTATCTTGGCGAGGAAACGGTAGCTGTCCATGATTTCCCGGGCATAAGGGCGCACCTTGTTGGTGAAGGCGGTGAGGATGCGGATAATCTCCTTGCGCTCCTCGCCCTCCAACTCACGCACACGGTTGTTGGCCTCCACGACCTCGGTCGGTTCGATGAAGACGGTCTTGCCTGTGGCGCTCTCATCGTGGACGATACCCTTGATTTTCTTCTTGAGGGTAGGGATGACAGGTATCACGAGACGTCCGTCACGCAGGGTAGGGGTGACATCCTTCTCCACTACGCCCTCGCTCTGGGCGGAACGTAATATACTATATAAGGTACGCGAGATGCTGCCCTCGGTCTTCGCCAACTCACGACGTATCTGGAGCAGTTCGGGGGTGGCGTTGTCACGTATCTTGCCGTATTTGTCGAGTATCTGGTCGATGCGCTGGATGATTTGTGGAAAGGTCACCACGTCCTTGGCGAGTTCGTGCAAGGCAGGGTAGGTGTATTTCTTCTCCCTTCTCCAGCCGTCGTTTTCCTCGGCGTGCGCCTCGTCCTCGTCGGAGTGGTTGAGTATCTTGACGATGCCCTCGATGGTGGATAGGGAGCGGCGGAGGTCGAAGAGTTCGTTCTCCTCCAGGTGGGTGTTCTCGATGCGGATGCGCACGATGCTCTCCCTGACATCATAGAAGTATTGCAAAGGAAAATCCTCCACTTCGAGGATGAGGCGGCGGAACTCTCGCACCTGCTTGAGCCACTCGTTGACGGTCTCGGCTTGATCGCTGAACGCCATCTTCTCCACCTGTTCCTTGCCGAGGGAGGAGAGGCATCGCTCACGCAACATGGTTCGGATTTCGTTGAATCCGATCTTCTGTTCAAAATTATCTGGGTATATCATCTTCTTTCTTGTGTATTTGTCTTATATGTATTTATCTTTTATGTATCTTATATATGTATTTATCTTTTATATATTTTATGTATTGTTTCTTATGTATATGTATTTTCTTAGAAATGTAGGCAGACCTATATTTGCTTTTGCAAAACTTGGTCTATGATTCCAACATAATAGAATGGCAGGTTGATGAGCCGGAAAGTTTTTCCTGTAGGTGCCGTTACTTCATCAATGCTATAGGGACCTGGCCATACCCTGACTGCTACGTCGGTGGTGTCGGGTTGTGACACGAAAGAGTGGAGCGAACGCAAATGGGCATTGGTCCCCGACTTGACTTCTATCGGGATGATGTCCGTTTGGTATTGCCAGACGAAATCTACCTCAGCCGTAGAACCTTTCTTGTCTCTTGTCCAAAAGTATTGTTCGTTACGATAGTTCCTGTCTAAGACGATTCGCAACTCTTGTGCAACGATTTGCTCTGCGGCATGTCCTTTCCATACGTCAAGTAGCGACTTGTTTTGTAGGTATTCAGTTTGTATGCCTACGGAGAAGTTCATGATGCCAGAGTCAAGCCAGATTAGTTTGGGCTGTCGAGTTAAAGCTGGTGACGTTGGGGCTTTGGAAGCGATGACAGGGTAGTCGAGGTTCAGAAGAAATGCTTTTTGTAGCACTTCCAGTGCCTCGTGTACTTCTTTGCTGGTATAGTTGCTCCCGCCAAACTTGTTGAAAGTGATGGTTTGTCCTGCCTCAGCCCAACCGTGGGTAAGGAGATGTCGAATCACTTTGACTTGGTTGCTGTTGCGTGCATATTTCTCCACATCCTCGTTGTAGCTATCCAAGAGCGAACGATAGATAGGAGACAGTTGGGTGATGTCTTGATGGTTGACGTATTCATCCAGTACCTCGGGCATGCCTCCTATGAGGGTGTAGCGATTGAAGTGCTCGATGAGCATATCGTGGTAGATGGGTGAAACCTTCTGTTGTCGAATCATATCAGCCAACGGTTCTTGGCCGATGGCATTGAGGTATTCCAGAAACGAGCATGGTCGTAGGGACATGTATTCCACACGACCAACGGGGAAGGATATGCGCTGCTTGATGAGCGTCTGTAGTCGAGAACCAGCAGCGATGATGTGCAGCCATGGCATCTTTTCGTAGAAATAGCGCAGGAGTTCGACGGCTTTAGGCTCATTTTGTATCTCGTCGATAAACAGCAATGTACGCTTGGAGGGATCCACCATGATTCTTTTCTGGATGCAGAGGTATTGGTAGATTTCTTCCACGTTATCGGAGAAAGTGAACACCTTTGCGTCGGTGCTGAGTTCTAAGTTAAGCTTGATGTAGATTTCATAATTCTTGCTAAACTCATCGACGAGTGTGGTCTTTCCTACTTGTCGAGCACCACGAAGCACGAGAGGTTTTCTGTTGCTTCTCTTGCTCCATTCTTCCAATTGTTGTGTTAATTGTCTGTATATCATGCTGTTGTTTTCTTGTTTGATGTGCAAAGTTACAACTTTTTCCTAAAACATAGGCAAAAATGATGATAATTTTTCCTAAATCATAGGCAACAGCAATGGGAAATGTTCCTAAAGCATAGGCAAATGTCCTGAATAGTAAGAACAGAGAACTGTCTGAATAGCGGACAGTTCGCTGTTTCCTTTTGTTAGTGAGAATGTGCTCGAATCTATTTTTCGAGAATCTACTTGAATCTATTTTCTTTCGAGAGAATACGCTCGAATACCCTTCACCCTTCACCTTTTCTTCTGGAATGCCGATAAACAGGGCGTTTCAGAGGGTGAAGGGTATGTCTTTAACCCTTCACCAGCCCTTCACCTGTCATTTCCTGATTGGAGTTGATTGGTGAATTGTCATTTTCGAATATTGGTTGAGTGGTGGATTTTCATTTCTAATGTAAGTTGACCGATGAAGGGTGATGAAGGGTGGGAGAAGGGTCTGAAAACACCCTTCACCTCCAAATCCTCAGTGTTTATCGGCATTTCAGGGCAAAAGATGAAGGGTGAAGGGTGTTTTTGGGCATTGAATGCAATACAATCAAATAGGATAGAGAAACTATAGCTTTGGGTACGACAAAAAGAAAAAGCCTAGCTTTGGTCTTAAGTTAAGATCAAAGCTAGGCTTAAGTTATGATTTACGCAGGTCGTAAGTTATGACGGATGATAGTCTTAAGTGGTGACCTTGCGCAGTTGTGAACTATCGTTGCTTATGGGGTTAATCCCAAGAACTCCAAGAGTTGAAGTTGTATTTCTTGGCAGCATCATCGCCTTCACTATCCCCACCTAGTGTAGGCCCATCTATCGGTGGATCGGTTCCAGGAGGAGTTTCAGTTTCTGTATTTGATAGTGCAGCCAAGAGATTTTCTGTTTGTAACAGCATTGTCTTGGTTTGGGGCTGGATATATTCTTTCTTTTTCATCTTTACTTTTACTTAATCTTTACCTTTTTATAAATTAGGAAAACTTATTGGATAATCATCTTCTTGCCATTGACAATGTAGATGCCCTTGCTCAACTTGTTGATGTCGTCAATATTCTTGCCGACCAACTGACCGTTGACGTTGTAGATATATCCGTTCTCGATGGACGTGCCCTGAATGTTGTCATCTGCATTGATGAAGTCGATTCCTGTGGTCTCGTCATCCAAACTTGTTGGCATCAAGTTGTTGTATGCAGTCTTGGCAGCTGTTGTCAAAGTCTCGTTAGCTCCAGTCATGTAAGCATAGGTTGCACCGATAGGAGCGACTTTAGTCAAGTGCTTGACTGTGCCGTCATTCTTGGATAGGTAGTAACTACCTTTTGGCATAGACTGATAGTTGTATGAACCTTTCATCATGTATGTAGAGGCTTCTGAGCCATCTTCGCCCTTATAGCCATAGTCGTTGCAAGGTATGTCTGTAACGGAGGTTGACTCTACGTTTACATTTGTAAATTCAGGATTCTTTACTTCTTTCGTTGGCTTGATGAGTACAGGAGTTCCAGCGACAATCATCTGATGGTAGTGCTTGAAGAAGTACATCGTACCTCCATGAACAGTACGGTAGTGCAGTATCTGTGCCTTTGCCTCATCTGTGCCGAAGACTTCCTGTACCTTGCTTGCGCTAACACTAAATGGCAGTACTAATGTTGTCCATCTGTTTGCAGCAAATGTACGTTTGAGTGTTACTTTTGCATACTTGCCCGCCTTGATGTCGTTCTTGCCATCTGTTTCAGTCTTACCAGTGTTGATTTCCAAATCACCAGAATAGTTTTGTGCTGCGTCAGGCTCGAATCCGAATCCACGGATGCCGACCTTAGTCATCCATCCGAAGAAGAAGTAAGTTTTGCCACCCTTCACTTTGAAAGTATATTTCATGTAGGAAGCAGATGGGATGCAGACACCAGTCTTTGCTTTGACAACGTTGTCTGCCTTGTCCTCGCCTTTGTCATCTTTGTTGTTAGGAAGGCCATAGCCAGCTACTGCTTTGTGATTGTCATCAGAACCATCGTTCAAATAGACGATAAGCTTAGACAAAGATGTCTCGCTTGTAGCACCCTTTTCAGTAATGACCTTGTTGAACATATTGTAGATATTCTCAGTCTGCTTCTTGCTGAAGAGTGTCTGCTTGATACCATTCTGTGTTTCACCATTCTCGGCGAAGTTATCTTTTTCCACGTCCTTCCACTTGCTGCTCAATGTACCAGAAGCCACGACTTCCTCTGGAGCGATAGCTACGCCAGCCTCGTCGATGAAATATACAGGACGCTTGCGGAGGAAACGGCTGTTGAAGCATTCCTTGGTTCCGATAGCATCACGATAGTAGAGTGCACCTTCTTGGAAACAATAGATGGTAAGTGTTCCATCCATCTGTGGCTCAAACTTGGTGTATGCGCCCATGGCAGGGAGACCGAAGGTTGACTTGTGAGTCTGGTAGCCGTCTGCTTCAGTGTTTGCCTTGCTGTGGTTGTAGAGCACGCCCATCTCATCCTTGGCATCGATGTTTGGGGCGATGGAATAGAATCCTACACCGTCAATGTTGGTTCCACATGAGGCCTCCTTGGATGTATAGTGATCCCATTGCTGTTTGTTGTCACGTTTGTCGGTCTCTGACGCAAAGCCACCGAACTCAGCCTTGACCCAAGTGGTACTTTCGTCTGTGGACTTGAGCTCCTGGTGTGTATTGCTAAGAACACCGCCAGGACAGTTGTCTTCGGTTGTTTCCCAAACGTGGAGGTTGTCATTGGTCAAAGTTAATGAAGAACGATCGCTGATGGAACCATCTTTAGCTTTTACGTAGGCATAGATAACTTTAACTGTACCAGAAACAGTGAAAGGTTCTTTATATGTCTCGCTTTGGTCAGAAGGCATCTGTCCATCCGTAGTATAATAGATGGTGAATCCATCTTTTACCTTTCCATTTTCATCCACTACATTCTGAGTGTTACCATCTTTATCTGTGTATGTAGCTTGGATTCTAATTTTTTCATTTCCAATGTTGTTACGGGTTGTGAATGGGTCTTTTGAATTTCCAATGAAGAATTTAGGAGCATCCAAATCCGTCTTTTGCATGTTGTATCGATAGATTACGACATCACTGTAGATACCATCTTTGTAAGCGACAGCTTTGATGCGGGATGATTGAGTGATTGTGATTTTCTTTTGACCATCATAGAGGATACCGTTGTCCTTTGTTACATTCGCATCAGCAGAGTTGATGGTGTAATATACCTGAGCGTCTGCAGTGGCAACACTGGCAACGATGGTCAACTGGTCATCATCGAAAGAGTAGTAGTTGTCGTTACCCTCGATACCCGGGGTGAGGACAGGGTTTTCTATCTTGACGTAGGTATAAGTGCTCTTTACGACACGTGTGCCCAAAGTTTGGGTCGGTTCATCGTAAGATACGGCATAGACGGTATAGACATTGCCGTCGCCAGCCTCAATGTCAGTTTCTATCTTCTGTCCTTTCTCGATGAATTTTCCTTTATTTTTTATCTCTTCAAAAGTAAGTGTTGTCTGTGTATCAGCCGTACTTGTTGACTTCTCTACGTAGTAGTAAGCAGAATAGTTGGCATCTGCCTGTACACTACTCTTGAAGGAGATGTGATAATCACTGGTCTCTGGATTAATGGTAGGAGGAGCCATGGTCGTACCATCTACTACCTTGACGGTTACATCTGTGGCAGCGGCATAATATCCGCTAGGAGATTCAGCTTCGCCTTTATCATTTACATACGATGTCTTTGGGCTGGTTACATTGATGTGGGTTGTACCGTTATCTACAGCCTTGATTGTAAATGTTGCAGATAGATAGTCTGTTGCATAAGTTAAATTGCCATCGGTAGTTGCGATATCGTTATCGTTTGACTTGATGGTGATAGGGGCGAGAGTTTGTAAGTTAACATAAGTCTTTTTACCATCTTTCATATAGTAGGCAGTCAAAGTGACAGTCTCCTCCTTGTCTTGTCCTGTTACGCTAAGACCACTGTAGCTTGGAACTGCTTCAAGTGTTATTGCCTGTCTTGCAGGAATATACCAATAGAAGGCTCTTGCTACTTCGCTACTGATGAGTCCGTCAGGGGTAATCTGAACAGCAGATGTCTTGCGAAGATTTTCTTTGGTAGAGAACACACCTGTCGTGGTGTTATCCAATGATACGTTTGCGGCATTCAAAATCTGCTGAATGTCGTATGTGTTATCTGTGCTATATTTTGCAATGATTGTGTTGCCATTTTTGCCTGTAGCTGTGCAACTCTCTGTGAGGTCGAGAATATAATGGCTTTTGTCATACGTAGTGTTGCTGCCTGTATGGGAACTACTTGTTGCTGGTGAGAATTTAAAGTCATTGGCAGTAGGGCGATTGCCATCTGTCAAAGTGAATTTGTACGTTTTTGTAATTTCATCAGTTGTGACAAGCTTGGCTGATTGGTAAGATCCATCAGTGTTGTATGTAACCTTGAAAATATTAATATTTAAGGTTACTTCTTTTCCTACTTCTCCTTCAAGTGCAATACCACGACGATAGATATAGCCGTTTCCTTTTTTTGTGTCTTCTTTTCCGTCTTTCCAATATTTGTTGGCATCTCCACCTGTCTTTCCATTAAATGTTGGGGCACCATCAAGAGAATAAGTTACAACATAATCGTTGTCAATAGTGCTGTTTGGAACAAAACCTTCAACGAGTGATTCTAGTTTGAGAACTTGTCCTGCTGGTAAGGAAGCTCTATCTGTCACTTCGCTATCATCGTTGTACTTCAATAGTTTCACCCATTCTGTGGGGGTATCATCAGGTTCTGTGCTACTTTCGTCGATAACGAAAGTAACGCTTGTGAGTTTGGTCTTTTTGGTAAAAGAGAAAGTGCATTTCTTTCCTTTTGTTTCATTGCCTGTTAAATCAACTGTGTTTTCACCTGTTGTAGGAGTTGGGGTGTTCTGTAGTGTTTTTTCATCTAAAGTAACGGTCATGGTTGTACCACTACTTACTTCTGTTGAAGTGAACTTTACGCTTGCTATTGCCTTGGAGAAGGTGAAGCTTATACTACCTGTTTCACCATTTCCTGCAATGACCAGAGTCTTGTTGCTTTGTTGTGAACAATTGATTAAACCAACAGAATAACCTCCGATTTCAAAATTTCCTGTGCTAGGATTGTTGGACTTGTTGGATAAATCTCCCAACAAACCACCATCTTTTGAAAAATCCAAGGTTATCTCTGCTGCATTGGCAGAAATGTTTGCCCCCCCGACTACTATGAGCCATAGGAGAGTCATCAATTTTAGAAAAATTGACCTTTTCATCTTTACTTGATATTTAAGAGTTTATATATTATTTTGTTAAATCTAATTATCTTTTACTACGCCTAAACCTTTTTCTTTACTTATACCTGGACCTTCTTTTCTTCCAACAATTCGTTAAATCACATCTGTTAGGTTTGGTCAGTTAAGGTCGAACGTATTCTATTGGACTGCAAAATTACTAATAAAACATAAATGAACAAAAAAACTTGCATGATTTTTAAGAAAAAATACGAAAACGTTTGCGAACACAATAGGAATTTTGAGGTTATAGATTGTACTAAATGATAAAATATGAATCTGCTGTTTGCGTTTGAAGGACATCTTGTTGTGATAGCATTATATGTATTTCCTCCATACATCTCCAAGAAAGGCAGCACCTCCAAAGTGCCATGCTTCTAATTGTGGTAGGGCTGACTCAGTGATGCCTCCGAGGGCGATGACTCGCTCGTTGATGATGCCATCTTGGGCAGCTTGGGTCAGTTGCTCGGGCGTGAAGGCATGGTGGTAGCCTTGCTTGGAGATGCTGTCGAAGATAGGGCTGAGGAAAACGTAGTCGAATTTATTTTGCTTCAAAGCATCCGTTACTTCTTCCAGGGAATGGCAGGAACGGGAGAGACTGCCCGAAAAATGCTCGGGTGCTTGGTTGTTTCGGCGATTGAGATGGATGCCATGGAGATGGTATTCCGTGCAAAGGTCGAAGTGGTCGTGCATGACAATCTGAGGATACCATTTTGCAGGTATCTCCTTTAGGAGCCTTTCACATTCTTCTCTACTCTCATCGGGCTTGCGGAAGTGGAGTAGGTCGATGCCGGACTCGAATAGTTGGTTGATGTATTCGGCTTCGTTGGGAATGAAATGAGGCAGAGTTATGACAATTTTTTTCATTGTGTTTGATGTGTTCTTTTGTCTTGTTGTATTATTATAAAAGCAACTTTTATTCTTTAGTCATGAGCAATTTCAGAGGGGCATGGAAGTGGTTGACTGGACCATGTCCTTTACCGATTTCCACATTCTTTCCAGCGTATATCGCATCGGAAAGGTATTTCTTGGCAGATGCTATGGCATTCTCCATCTTGCTTCCCCGTGCCAGAAAGGAGGTGATGGCGGAAGAAAGCGTGCAACCTGTGCCATGGGTGTTGCGTGTATGGACGGTCTCGCCCTTGTATTTTGTTTCAAGATAAGTCGTTCCCTCTCTTTCTTCACAAAGGCAATCGGCAGTATTCTTGAAGTCATTCTTCTCGAAGTCATTCTTCTCAAAAAGAAAATCTGTCTTTTCTTCTCCATCGAAGTGACCGCCCTTGATGAGCACGTTGTCGCATCCCAATTGGATGATTCTTGTCGCAGCCAGTCGGATGTCATCTACGTTTTGAATCTTCATGCCTGCAAGAATCTCAGCCTCGGGAATGTTGGGGGTGAGCAAGGTAGCGAGGGGGAGCAGTTCTTTGATGAAGAAGTCGAGGGCGTCGGCTTGCATGAGTCGGCATCCGCTGGTGGAAACCATCACGGGGTCGATTGTAAGGTAGAATGGATGTTGATGATTTGAGTCCTTAGAGGGAGAATGGGTGCTTGGGGCATATTCCTTCAATGTCTCGGCGATGGCATGGATGGTCTCGGCGTCATTGACCATTCCTATCTTGATAGCATCGGGATGGATGTCGTCCATGACGGCCTTGATTTGTCCACTTACAATATGTGGCTCTATTTTCTGGATGTCGAATACGCCCGTGGTGTTTTGCACCGTGATGGCGGTGATGGCAGATGCGGCATATACTCCGAGTGCCGACATCGTCTTAATGTCGGCTTGTATTCCAGCTCCTCCGCAACTGTCAGAGCCAGCGATGGTCAGTGCTGTATAATATCTCATAGCTTGTTGCTTGTTTTCTAGTCAAGATTTCGATAAAGTTATAACTTTGCTGCAAAGGTAACCATTTTTGTTGATTCAAATCTCATATTCTATAATTTTTTAAGATTTATCTGTTGTTTTGATTATCCGCGAATTCAACAAGCAAGTGCAAAATTACTAAATATTTCTGTAAAAGCACTCT
>ERZ808259.107-NODE-107-length-55168-cov-34.359879_pt1 | contig 55168 bp, 74 predicted proteins | sample MGYA00521279_ERZ808259 | MGnify/ENA primary metagenome ERZ808259 (study PRJEB31516, sample SAMN03275586) | gut metagenome | biome: mammalia-associated habitat; material: feces | host: Papio cynocephalus | place: Kenya | collected 2012-07-27 ...
TACCCACCGCCGCTGCTTTCCACCTGACATTCGCTGCATACGTACCCACCGCCGCGCCGGATCCAGTGCCCGCAGGTCACAGCGGTTACACGAGCAGGCGGTATGGACAGGATGGTGCGGCGTACGACCGCCGGCAGAAACCCTCTTGCCAAAAGCTCCCACAGCAGCGCGTCACGATCTATGTACGCAGCCATGCTCCACGTCCTCCTGATGCACATTCCAGCTTCTCCTCCTGTTCACGACCCGCTGTATCCCCGCGTTCCGGAGCATTCGCGCGCAAAGCACACATGGCAGCGGATCCTGTAACTCCTCGCCGTTTTCAAACCCGACAAGGTAGAGCTTCGCACCGAGCATCTCCGCGCGGGAAGCGGACAGCATCGCGTTCTGCTCCGCGTGTACGGCAAGGCACTTTTCGTACTGCTCGCCGTGCGGAATACCAATCTGCATCCGAAAACAGATTCCCGCCGCCATGCAGTCTACGAATCCACGCGCCGCTCCGTTGTACCCGGTCGACACGATCTCGTCATGCTGTACAATGACCGCTCCGTATTGCCGCCTGAGACAGGTGGAGCGTTTCGCAACCGCCCGTGCGATTTCCAGATAATACGCGTCCTTGCTAAGCCGCATGTTCCATACCTCACTTTCCCGCTTTCCGCAGCGTCTCCGCGCTCTGCCGTATGCCCACCCATTCCCGCGAAAACCATTCCCGCCAGGCCGCGCACATGCAGGTACGTTGGTCCGCCGCGGGACATCCCGCACACGGATACCGCTGCTTTTTCGCCTCTGTCAGCCACCGTATCGCAGACAAGACATCTCTCGTGTCATCATTCATGCCCGTAAAGCCTCCCTATCTTGTGTACCAGTCACCGATTTTGTATCTGTCGTATTCGTCCTCCGTCACCGAGAACGTGTACTGAACCGATCAGCTGTTCTTTTCTCCAACAATGGTGAAACGGTAGGCGGCGGAATGATATACGTCGTTGAAGAAGTACGCTTGCGTATATTGCTTGTCCACAATGTATCCCGCAGAAATGCTGTTCGTCTCATTGACCACCATTCCCACAAGAACCGCTCCGATCAGACAAAGCGCGGCGCATATAAACAGTACGCTGATTCCCTCGCCAACGCCGAATTTTGACCACATATCTCCTCCGTTAGTTGATCCATTTCACAACGGTGTCCCCACGGTATCCCTTTACCCATATGTACCAGGCATAACAGATCGCGTTCGATTTGCTGTATTTTGCAAAGTCGCCATTCATCGCGCACCGCAGCCGCCCGGAACTGACATAAATGGTTTTGGGTGGGTACCTCTCAAACAGCTCCCGCCGGGACTTGCCCTCCAGAAACTGTATTTTGAGAAACATCGCGACCTTGCAGCCATCGTCTGAGATGTCGAGCGCGTGTTCCACAAACTCTTTCGCAAGGGAATACGGTGGGTTCGTAACGATGTCCATGCCCGGAATGGGGGGGGTAACGGTTGAAAGAAAGTCAATCTTCTCGCCGCAACCCCGGTCAATGAGATCAGAAGCATACACCATGTACCCCGCCTTTTCAAACTCTCTTACAAGATGACCCTCCCCGCAGGCGCATTCCCATATGACCGGCGCAAAAGTCTCCACACCGAGTAAGAGCGTGGCGGCTTTCGGCTCCGTAGCATAGTAGTCGTGCGTCTCCCGTTCGTTTTGCGCATAATTCCGCGCGCCGAGAATCGCATGCGCGGAGCGGCTGTTTCCGGTCCAGTCTTTCATCCCGCGTCCACCTCACATCCCGGACAAACCTGCCGTCCTTCCGGAATCACCTCGCCACACGCTACACAGGTATCCACGCTTCCGGCTTCCGCGTCCCGTACAGCGATCTCCCCGCCGCAGGCCGCGTACCCGGCAATGTCGATAAACGTGTCCGCTTTCTGTTCCGCTGCTGTGATGGCGCGCGCCACCTTAAACTCCACAAGCATCAAAGCCACATCCGCCGCCGTGACCGACACAGAGAACCCTTTCGCCCGCAGGTGGCTTTCCCACATTTCGGCGATCAGACGGAAGTTGTCCTCCGGCTCTCCGTATTGCCGGTTGCGATCCGTACAGACACATATCCGCGCCGCCTCCAGAATTTCCTCTCGTTTCATAAGATTCCTCCTACATAAATGGACGCCAACAGAATGGCCGCGGTCACGCTTCCCACGCTGAGAAACATCCCCGACCGGGAATCCCTGCAACCGATCCCGGAGAGATAGAAGAGCAGCATAATGAGAAACAGCGTGACCTGAAAGATAATGAGCGTGATCCGCGTCATACAGCACCCCTCCGTTCACGGTCGCGTATCATCCAACCCGGAAGTTTCCGGCTCGTGCTGTAACTGAAGCTGACAGAGGTCTCCAACGCGAACTCCCTGCCGCATTCCGGACAGTCAATGACATGCGTGCCGTCTTTATACGCTTCGGGTGTATCTGCGTCGCACGCAAGAATCACACCGCACCAGGGACAATAGATTTCATCCTCGCAGCTCGTATCGCGACCTTCCTGAATATCTTGCAGCACATCCTTCATGTGCTGTTTTTTCTTGCATACATAGCACTCGTCTTCCCAAGAGAGCATTTCAGCGACTTTGCCACAGATTTTACACGGCTTTTTCATAATTCGTCTCCATATTCATTTTTTCCGTCTTTGTACCGCAGCTCGGGCGAAAGTCTTTTTTTTGTACGTTTCACAGCTGTAGTAGGCTGAGCATATCTATCTCTGTGACCACGCTTGTCCCCTTCTGCCTGCCGCAGTATCCAGATCATATCTGAAACCGACACATACTCGTAATCGTTTCCGTCGCAGCACCATGAAGCCCATTGCGACATCCCGCTCAAATCCTCGTATCTCGACATATCGTCACTTTCCTCCAAAATGATATTTTGTCACCGCCATCGGAAATTCTTCAATCTCCGAAGCCCATACGCATGTGCCTGCACCGTTCAGTTGCTCCCACAAAAGCGGGAACCCGCCGATCCCGTCAAACAGACTTGCCATCGTCCAGTCACCGCCGCAGCAAAGGGACAGCTTTTGCAGGACATACCGCCACGGCGGCAGCGCGATGCTGTTTCCGAGTGCCTTGTACCGCGCCGTGTCCGCGCATTCCTTATGTACCTTGCCGCCTGTGTCTACCCATTCCCCGATGTCCGTATAGCCATGCGTTTTAATAATTTGGTGGACGCGACTTTTACTTATACCGTATTTTTCCGCAAGCTGACGAAGTGTAAATGCGCCAGTTTGGTGCCAAAGGACGATTTCAATCCGCTTGCATTCAGGGAGTACGGACGACGGGCTTTTATCACCAGATAAATACAGTCCGTCATTTGCGGCTTTTGTTGAGTTATTCTCTGCGGTTAGCAACTGGAGATTTTCAATTCTGTTGTCCAACTTGTCGTTATTAATGTGGTCGACAACCATACCGTTTGGTATGATTCCATTCTGGGCGATCCATATTATTCTGTGCGCTCTGCACTGCTTTTTCACAGTTCCGTTTCGGATACTTATGACCTTGTATCCGTTAATAATCGTTCCGGTCAGCTCTTTCGGCTCTGTCAAAGCGATTCCGCCAGGACCTTTTGTGGAATAAACTTTGCCATTTTTACAATCTGCAATGATTTGCCTGGAAGCCAAGTTAAGTGCTATAAACTCATCCTTATTCATTTCTGCAACATTTGCCTCCACAATCTCCGGATACCCTTGCAGCCGTTCGCACTCCAGCGGCGTGAGCCGTCGCACGCAGTACTTCTGCCGTACCACGTTCTGCATGTTGCAGCTGTACCCGCCGTTCGATTTCGCTTGAAGCGTCCCGTTCACCCCTGTGTTTTCCATCCAGTGGCGACAGTCTACTGCGGCGCACAATACCGCCTGTTGGTCATGCACGCAGGAGAGCGTCCCCGCCTTGTCGGACAGACGGAGCTGGTTCGCCTGCCCGTTTCCGATGCAGACCGCATGCCGGTCAATGGTGTTGAGAGTGTAACTCACATCCTCCGTCCATCCCTTGCCGTTGCACCCCGCCGTGTCCGCGCGGTCAATGCAGTTTCCCTGGACGCAGATGGCGGTGTCCTGTAGCGGATCCGCATCCGCCGTAGCTACACCATCTGCCACCATCGGCAGCGCGCCATGCGAACAGGCACGAAGCGTTTCGCTCACGCCTCCGGTGCTTCCGCCACGATTTGTAATGCCAACGCAGTCCGCAGCGTCTCCGGCAGCGCTTTCCCGCGCCGTTCCGCTCTCCGCAGGATCCCTCGGCACGCTTTCGCGCTCAAAGAGTATTTCCGGTGCGGTGTGTCCTCCAAAATCTGCGACAAGTGCGATTCGACGGCGGCGTTGGGGCACTCCCCAAAACTGCGCGTCGAGTACACGCCAGGCAAGGGAGAATCCGTCTCCCAGGATGCAGCCGGACGCGCGCCATTTCCCATTCGCAGGTCGAGGAATAAGGGCATTTTCGTCTGCGATCTGGACAGTTTCTTCGAGGACCGCGCGGAAGTCTTCGCCGCCGTTTGACGAGAACGCGCCCGGCACGTTTTCCCAGACCATGAATCGAGGTCTGACGTCAGTCCCTTTTCTACCTCTGTCTTCATCAGTTTTCCTCATTTCTTTTATAATGCGTATCTGCTTCATAAACAGCCCCGAACGCGCTCCGGCAAGCCCCGCTCTTTTCCCGGCTATGCTAAGGTCTTGGCATGGACTGCCGCCAATTATTACATTGACCACGGGAGCGTCCTTGCCGGAGATTTTTGTAATGTCGCCTAAGTGCTCCATACGCACTCCCTCCGTAGCTTCGTCAGCCGCCAGCGGTTCTTCTTCCGTATCCACCGTTTCCGCGCGTGATACGCAAGTCGGTGTACGCGGTAGAAGTACAACCATTTCACATTGTACACGTTCACGCCTCAGTTTTCGACCACACCGCCCGTCAGCGTCAGCAGGTTCGCGATCATACACGCCGCCTCCGCGATCAGCGGCCGGATGTCTTCATCCGGATCCGGCATCGGTCCGTGCGCCAGTCCATTCAACATGTCCACAAACACCCACGGATATCTGCGCACAGCCGCACAGACCAGCGTGTCATAGTACTTCTTCGGCGGCTCTTTCCGTGTCTCCAGCTCTGCCTGCCGCAGTGCTTGTTGTACATCACGGATACGAACGAACGCGTTTTCATCAACGTCTGCTGCAAATAACGGCAGCTTGTCCAAATTTACCAGTCTTGCCATATGTACACCACCTCAATCGAAAATGTATTTCCGCGCCAATACAGACGCATCCTCTCACACAGGCTGAATATCGGCGATCCGCAGTTCCGCGCCGATGTCCCCGAAAAGCTCCGGCAGCGCGGCGGCGAATTTCCGGTATAACGGGATCGCGAGACTGCGCATCTGCGGGTGAGCGGCAGGCGCGCAGCGCAGACGGAAGAAGTACCGCCATTCCCGCATGTTCGCCGTCAGGATAAGCTCCGTCTTGAGCGCGTTCGGCAGCACCGCGCGTGCCTCCTCCGGCGTGCATCCCCATTCCAGCAGGGAAAAGTACGCAAGCTCCGCGTCCGCCATCGCCTGTTTCCAGATCGCGTAACCCGTCGTGTCATCCATGAGAAATTCCGGTTCAATCACCGTGATCTCGCAGCCGAAATCGTCCTTGCCGTAGTTGCAGTACCGTGTCGATTCCTGACTGTAGGAGGCAAGCCGGTGCCGCACGATCTCGTGCGATACGCCGCGGTCGCAGACAAACCGGACCGTCGCGCTCGCATGCTCCAGCACGGATTCATGCCCCCGCGCCACAATGGCTTCTACAAACGGGATGTAAGAGCCGTCTGTGGTCCGCCCCTCCGACTTGTAGCAAACGCGTCCGCAAAGCTCGATGTGCCGGAGAATCGATTCCCGCAGCGCGTCAAGCGGCGTCAGAATCTCCGTGTATGGCTTGATTATCTTCATTATATTTATGTCTCCTCAATCTTTCTTGAAATAGAGCCCGACCCATCCGTCCGCGTTCAGGGGAAGCCCCTGCGCCCACGGGATCGGGCAAGACATCATGGCGATCACGGTGTCCAGCATCGCCTTGTCACCCGCATACGGCGGGATCTCGATCACAACCTCGTCGTGTACATGGAATACAACCGGAAACCCCGAGATCTCCAGCTGCTCAATGCAGTGTGCAAGACAATCGCGGGCAATCGCCTGCACGCAGTTCTCCACGAGCTTGCCGCCGTATGTCTCCACGCGTGCCCACTTCTTCGTGTCCTGTGCTACACCGGCGTAGGAAATGGACGGATTCCCCCACCGGTTTTTCCCAATCGCGGGTTCCACATAAAAGAGCTTTCGCCCGGACGGCAGCGTAATCGTGAAATACGTCCGCCCCTGCGCCGCGTCGTATTCGCGCGCCAGAGTACAGCATCCGACACGCGCGTAACCGCCGTTTGCGATGACCGAAAGCGCGGCTCCGTCAAAGGCGTTCCACAGTTCGCATATTCGGGTGTTCGCTTCCCGCCACCGGCGCACAATGTCCGGCAGATCCTCTTCCGGTATGCCCATGTCCAGGGCTCCCATGTTGATAAGCGCACCAACGCTGCCCTGATAGCCAAGCGCAAGCTCTGCCACCTTGCCTTTCTGCCGGAGGTGCCCGTTCTCACCGCCCTTGACAACATTGCAGTGGAACATCTGCGACGCCGACGCGCAGTAAATATCCCTGCCACTACGGAATACGTCAAGCCGCCACTGCTCCCCGGCAAGCCACGAGATCACACGCGCTTCAATCGCCGAAAAGTCCGCGTCAATAAGCACCCGACCGTTCGCGGCGACAAACGCCGTACGGATGAGCTGCGACAACGTGTCGTTCACACTCCCGAAGACGACGCGCAGATTGTCGAGCTTCCGTTCCCGTACCAGCTCCCGACCCAGGTCAAGCGGATCCGTATAGGTGCGTGGCAGATTCTGCACCTGCACCAATCGTCCCGCCCAGCGACCCGTCCGGTTCGCGCCGTAGAACTGCAAAAGCCCGCGCACTCTCCCGTCGCCGCACACCGCGTTTTCAATCGCGTCGTACTTCTTCATGGAAGTCTTGCCAAGCTCCTGCCGGATCTCCAGCATCCGCCGCACCGGTGCGCTGTTCTCGTCCCGGTTCAGCATCTTTGCCACCGTGTCCTTGCGCAGATCCTGAATCTCCTCGCCGGTCTCGCGCGTCAGCCACGTCGAGAGCTGCTTGAGACTGTTCGGGTTCTGTAGTCCGGAGATCTGCACCGCCTCCGCCATCAGCCGCTCGTTCATCACAGCGCCAAGATACAGCGCGCTCTTCACAAACTCCATGTCCACCGCCACGCCGCGGTCGTTGATGCGCAGATCTGTCTCCCACTGCGCCTGTACGCTGTCCGGCACCGGAAACCCGGAAAGCTTCGCTTCGATCTCCATCTCCGTCACCACGTCCTGCGCGTTGTATTCTTTGAATAAACGCCACTTTTCCGGATCGTGGCGCGACAGATTGCGCGTCCGGTTTCCGTTCACACGAGAGGGCTTGCAGGGTACGCAGAAGTAGCGGATCAGCGATTTGCCGGTACTCAGCTTCTGTTTGTCCTCCGCCAGTCCCAGAGCCTTACCCGCTGCCTCCAGACTCGCCGGATAGCCGCAGTACAGCGCATGGAGCATCGTATCGCGCCATTCCCGCGGCGGAAGCATTTCGCCGTAGTACCGCGAAAGACAGCCCCATTCAAACGCCGCGTTATAGGCGTGCTTGCTATACGCCGGATTCCGGAGCATGGCGGTCACGTCCTGCGGGATCCCATGCGTTTCCGTGAGATCAATGGTTTTTACCGGACCGCCGTCGACACTGTAGGAAAGCAAAAGTATCTCAAAGTCCGGACTGCGTATGTACGCCTGCGCCCCGGCTTTTTTGATATTGACGCTGGAATACGTCTCCAAGTCAATGCTCAAGTGGTGCATCCCTGTCCTCCTTTTCTACGATTTGCGCAAAGGTACATGGTCGAAACCATGGTCGAAACGTGCCATGTACCTTCGCATACGGTAGATTTATCGCGGCAGACCGGTGATGGGATCCACGCTCGGATACATGGTGCCGTTCGCTACACCGGGGGCCTGCCCGATTCCGGTAAAATCAGACGCCGCGGACGCGCCACCCGAAAGCGGTTCGCCGTCGCGTGTTTTCAGCACATTTCCAAGCCCGCAGCCAACGCCCTTGTGACCGGAATTGGCATAACCGAAGAACCGAACCGTCACGCGCGCGTACATGCCGCTGTAAATGTCCTGCGGCGCGAGCTGACAGGTGATGTTGTCCATCCCGACGACCTGCGGCTTCTGCTCACTGGACGCCGTCATCACCCAGTGCCCTTTGCATTCCTCACCAAACGGCGTGCCATTCTTCCGGACACCGTCCCCGTCGTGGAGTACGGATTCAAGCTGCGGCGGACGGAACCCGCCCCACTTTTTCGAGACCGCGTCCTGCGCGGCAGCCTCAATGGACTTCTCAATGTCCATCTTCGTAGCAACATCGGTTTTCGGGATCAGCAGCGTGACAGAGTATTTCGGCTTCGCGTTCGGCTGGGTCGAATTGGCGTATGGCTCCGTGAGGTGTACATAGGACAGTCGGACCTCGCCGGTAAGCACTTTCATGGGATCATTCTGATACATAACTCTTTTCTCCTTTTTCAGATTACGTGATATTTCTCTTTTGTCGTGTCAAATAACGTTTGGATTTTGCACATTTTCTCGTATCGCGCCTTGCTTTTCGCCACAGCCGAAAGGAGCCGCGCATTCGCTGCACGGATCGATTTGGCTTCCTCTTTGCCATGCCGTGTGGGATCGCGGTAGCCGTTCTGATAGGCACAGCTCGCCTCGCCCCATAGCGCGTGATAGTCCTGCGCGCACAGCGGGAGCAGCGCGCCAAGCTCGTATACCGCCTCCTCGTTCTCCCCGGCGTTCGTACACAGCAGCACAAGCGCCTTGCGGATACGTGTGAGGCTCGCCCGGTCAAACCATTCCGGAAACAGAAGCCGGAGCACGCCACGCTCGTACCGGATCACCAGTTCCTTGCTCATACGCCGTTCTCCGTGGTATCCGACATAGCCTTCGCAGCATCCGCCACAGTGTTCGCAAAGTCCGACGCTGCGGAGTTGTAGGCAGCCCGGCTGTCGGATTCCGGCGCAAGCGTGGGCGCGCCTTTCGGCTTGTATACCTCTTCGGACAGCAATTCCGCGAACCGCTTCTTACCCAGAAACTTCTCCAGCTCCGACAGCGATTTCGGCTTCCGGTCGTAGAGCATCGCCTCGTCGTATCCCGCTTTCACAATGATCTCCATCGCCTTGTCCGCGTCCATAAACGCCCGGTTGCTCCGTCCCTCAACCGCCTTGTATCCGGGAATAACGCCGCCTTTCAGAATAGCGCCAAGCGCGTATTCCTTCAGATCGTCGTACCAGGCGACCAGCGTCTTACCGCGTGTGAGCAGATCGCCGATTTCCGCATCCGAGAGCAACGGAGAGCCACCGTCCGGCCGCTTAATATCTCCAAGAACCGCCGCCGTGACCAGAGCTTCACTCGCTTTACCGGCAGGAACACAGTCGCGGAAGTCCTCCAGCAGCATGTTCTGCTCCGCCCGTGCCCGGCATTGCGCTCTGCCGCGGCAGAATTTGCAGTGTTCGCCGGGGACGAATTTCCCGTTCCCGCTGTACGCCTCCGCGGCGATCGGCTTGAGCCATTCGCCCCAGGCGCGCAGCTCCTCAACAGAGATTGTCTCCTCACTCGGCTCCGCAAAAAGCCGCGGCTGACAGATCGCCATGGATACCGTGCGGATCGCGTCGCCGTAAATCGCGCCGTACATGTCCAGCGCGCCAAGCGCGTATAGCCGCATCTGCGGATTGTTTTCCGCGGATACCGCCACACCCTTGCCGTGCTTGTAGTCGACGATCTGGAGCGTGTCTCCGCCGATCATCACACAGTCGCATGTGCCAAAACCGTCCGGAATGTACGCGCCAAGATCCACCCGTACCTCCGGCGTGACATAGGGCAGAGCAGGGAACGCCATCGACTTTTCCTTGAGAAAGTCCAGGTACGTCTGCGCCGTCGTCAGCATCTCTTCGTTGTACCGCGGACGTGCCTGGAGCTTTTTCAGCTCCGCGTTGAACGTGCGCTTGTTCATCACCGTGAAGTACTTGCGCACGTATAATTCGCAGACCGCGTGCGCGACCGTCCCCTCCTCCGCGTATTCGCTTGTGGTGGAAGGGAACTGCGCCTCAAAAAGCGGAGCCGCCGGGCAGTGAAGCCACCGGTGCGCCGCGGACGCACTCAAAAGTGCGTGTGCATTGGGTGTCACCATAATTGGTACCCCCGTTATAACGACGCGCCAAGCGCGATCAGATCCGCGGCAAACGCCCCGTACTGTTCCGGGCTGAGCTGCGCCACAGACGCTACACCGTACCGCTGCAACAGCGCGAGCAGCTCCTGCATCTTCCCCAGCGTGACAAGCGCGGACCCGGCGCGCGCGATTTCCTCCCGCGTGTATGTTTTGGTACCCGCCGTATCCTGTGCCGGAGCAGCCGGTTCCGCCTTTGCAGGTTCCGCAGGCGCAGGCGTCGGCACAGGAGCCGGAATAGGATCAAGAATAGGCGTAGGCGCATGAACCGGTGCAGAAGCAGCCGCTTGCGCAGTAGCAGAGGTAGAAGCACTTCCCGCAGCTACAGACCCACTCTCCGCGACCGCCTGTACAGGAGCAGGAGCCGCCTCCGCTGTGCTTTCCGTTCCCGCCAAGCCCGTACCCGTGTCCGGCAGTACAACCGTCTCCGGAGCCGCTACAGGAGCAGCGACCGGTGTCTCCATCCGCACAGTGCCCGCGTTTGCCATCGCCTGCGCAAGATTGTTGATCGCCTCCGGTAAACCGGGGATCGCGATAGTGACCTTAATTTCCAACATGATTTTTTCCTCCGACAATGTTTTCAAGAATGATTTTTTGCCATGCATTGCTTTTTTCAACGACGTTTTGCGAGTATCCGCTTGTGTCGTATCCCATCTCCCACATCCGCGCCGCGCCCGCGTCTCCGCAGTTGTACGCCATCAGAGCCTTGTGCGTGTCCCCGTAAGCGTCCAGCAGCTCGCCAAGCATGTACACACCCGACTCGATGTTCCCAGCGTATGTGGTAGGCTCGATCCCCAGGGACCGCAGCCGTTCGTAATTGACCGGGTTGATCTGCATGTATCCCCAGCATACGCCGTTGTCCGCGTCCGCCTGAAACGAGCTTTCCGCCTCACAGACCGCAAGGGCAAGCGCGTAAGGCACGTCGTACGCGGCGCATGCGTCTTGCATCACCTCTTGCAGCTCCCCGGACAGCGGGATCTCCGCGATGTACAGTAGCACCGGATCAGATACCCCAGTACCCGATTCCGCCACGTCCGCTCTGCCCGTACCGCCGCCGCACTGGATAACAAGCGGTGTGCAGACAGGCGAACGATAGGACTGCGAAAGCGCAGTGTCAGGCGTCTGCGGTAAGTAGATGTGCGTCTCCTCCCGCGGCGTCGTCAGATTCCGTACAATGGATACCGCCGACGCCACCGAGACCGCCATCGCGGCTACTGTGATTGCGGCAACCATCCGCCGCTCTTCTCTGGTCAGCATGTGTGACCTCCTTCTTCTGTCCCTTTGTCTTTTCCCATTCCTCAAAAGCCGCCACGTTTTTCGGATCGTCATAGAACCGCTCAACCGCTGCAAGGAATGTCCTCCCAAGATTGCGCCGCTCGCAGGGTGAAATCTGCGATACGTCAATCCGTATATTCGTATCCATCCGGCATCAGCATTTCCACAGCATGGAGCCAAGCTCACTATGCGTGTATACCTGTATATCAGCCACCGTTTTCACCTCTTTCCGCAGGAGCGTTCATTCTCTCTGCTTTGTACGCGTTGTATTTCTGCCGGTATTCGTAGCTCTTGCCGAAGATGTGCCACGCCGCCTTGACAACCTGTGGCTCGTAAGGCTCGATCTTCGCGAGATCCTCCGTCGCCTTGTAGGAGATCGGACAGCCGCAGCAGCCGGTCCGCGTCAACCCATAGATTTCATACGCGTCCGAGTACCGGACTCCGTAATAGTCTTTGTACCATGCCTTGTCCGCGTCGGAGACGTAGTAAAGCGGCCGCAGCCGGAACTGTCCGTCCCCGGTCTCGGTGAAGCACAGCGACGTGTTGTCTTTGCGCGGTACGGAACGCATGCCGCCCTCATCCCGCCGCTCCCCCGTGATGACCATCTCATAGTCTTTCTGAACCTTGTGTGCGATCTGCTTTTTGCAGTAGTCGCAGCATTTCGCGCTGATGGCAAAGTCCGGCGGGCACGCGGCGATGAAATCCCGCATGTACTTCGACGAGTTGATGACAAGCTGAATGTTCGGCCGCGGCTCTCCCGCTGAGTTGCAGCAGCAGAGAAAGTTGATGACCGACTCACACCTCGGATAGCGTTCTTTCAGCTCCGCCCGTTTGGCGGCTTTGTCCTCCGCGCGGTCGTATTCTTCCGCGATTGACAGCGGCACACCTTTCTTCTGCCACTCCGAAAGTCCCGCGGACATGATCTTTGAGACGAACGGAACGCCGTACCGCCGGGTCGCTTGTACGATGTTGATCTTCGGACGGTGCTCCGTGATCTCGACGCCGTATTTTTCGGCAGTCGCTTTGACATGTTCCTTTGTCGCCCGCATCTCAAGTCCCGTGTTGAAGAACGCGTACCGGATCGGCGGGAGATGGAATATGCCGCGTGTCCGCTCAATGAGGTCGATCATGATGTCACTGTCCGCGCCGCCGGAGTAAGAACATATCGCGTTCGGATGCGCGACCAGATGCTTCGCAAGGATCGATTGGATCGCCTGAAATTTTCGCGGCGCGTCGTAATCGGCATAGGCGGGACGATTCGTCCACACCGCGCTTTTATACGCTTCGCCCATTGTCCTGCCCTCCCTCCGCAGGGATCGTCTGCCTGCTCCGTTCAAAAGCCGCCAGATCTTTTTCCCGGATCCGGTATCGATTGCCGAGTCGTACAGCCGGGAGTTCACCACGTTTTACCCATTCCCAGACTGTATATGTCCGGACAGAATAGCGTGCCGCAACCTCCTCGCAAGTGAAAAACTTTTCCAAACACAAGCCCCCCTTTTTAGTTGTGTATACTTGACTTTGGCTTGGTTTTGTGGTATGATATTCTTGCGACAGAAAATAATACCCGCCTCATAACCTTGCCGTAGCCGATATACGTTATGGTCTTATTTCTGTATTCAATTTTAGCCAACTTCGTACCGGCTGAACTTATCATAGCATAGTTTAACCAAGTTGTCAAGACCTTTTACAAAATTTCTCAGAAAAATCCGGAGGTTCTTTCCACATGACATTCTCTCAGCGTTTGGATTCACTTTGCAAAGAAGCGGGCACTACCGCTACACGGCTTGGCATAGACCTCGGATTTTCAAAATCAGCGGGTTCACTTTGGAAGAACTCCACCGGACTCCCACGAAACAGCACACTGAAAAAGATCGCAGACTATTTCGACATGACGGTGGACGAGCTGCTGGAGGACGTGGACACGCCGGTTGACTATGACAGCGTAGACACCTCCGCATTCAATCAGCAGGTGTGGCAGACTCTCCTTGCACAGAACAACTATAACGAGCACAAGGCGATCGACGCATACCTGCGTTTTGAAAAGGCGCAGATGCAGGACGCCATGAACGGCAATGTGATAAACGACAACCACGGCGTGATCGGCAATACGAACGCCCCGGTCCATATCACAAACAGCGAGAACACACCGCTGACGGAGCAGGAGGCGGAGCTGTTAAACCTGTTCCGCAAAATGAGCGTTCTTAAGCAGGCGCAGCTTCTCGTAAAAGCAGCGGAAATGCTCGACGCAGACGGGTCAAAAATCTGACCGAAAATGCCCGCCATCCATCCCCGCTTTTTCTCCAAACCACCGTTTGTAACGAAATCCGAAAATCCTATATACTATACGTGTATATAGGCGTACGTAAGGCGGATACGCCTATAAATCCTTAAAATATAGGTATATTAGGAAAAATTCATAATTTGTTACATCAGGTGAGAAAATGGGAGAAAAAACGAGAAAACGAGAGCTAAACCCGCAAAATCTCTGTTTCGGCATCCGCTATTTTGACGTAACGGGTTACAGGAGGCTTGTAACCGGTTACATCACCGTTTCTGGTAAATTATGGGTTTTTGTGGATAGTGGGCGGATCGCAGCAGAACAGCACCACCAGCTATTATCACGCACAGCGAAAAGAAAGAATGGACTGAACAAAAAAAGCACGCATCGGCATCATAGGGAGCCCGCATAGCTTCCCATGATTGCGGATGGCGTGCTCGACGATTGACGGAGGTAGCACCATGACTTGTCCGAAATGCGGCAGTGAGAACGTAGATGTGCAGCTCTTCCAGGAAACCAGGGGAAGAACTACAAAGACCAAAACAAAAACAAGAGCCGTGACGCAGCGGGGACATGGCTGCCTCTGGTGGCTCTTTATCGGTTGGTGGTGGTGGCTGATCGATCTCTTCATCTGGTGCGTCGCATTCATCCCGCGCCTGGTCATCCAGCTTCTCAAAGGACGCAAGGACAGAACCAGATCGACCACCAGAACCGTCTCCAAAGAAAAGGTGCATACCACATACCGCTCCATGCGCGTCTGCCGGGAATGCGGCCACCATTGGGAGAGCTAACGCGCCATGAAAACCATAGAGGAATCCAGACGATACTTTGTGATTTACGAGCACGGAGTTGTCAATAGCATCTATCCGCAGCCGGAGGGAGAATACGACATATGGGACTACGTCTACTGTGCTACACGACTTTTCATCGACGGGAAACCGATAGATCTCCTGAAACTGGACGACATTGCAAAAGTAGATCCCGATATGGACATAGAACCGTCTTCCTCATCGGTAGTACAGCTCAGCTATAATCTGCGTTTTCAGGCGGAGAACATAAGAAAGGCGGGACTGCCCAATCAGTCTGTGCGGATACTGCGCCTGTCCAACAGGATGCTGGAGCGAAGTATGTTTTGTAAACCGGATACCTTTTTCCGCCTCGCGGAGTGGCTGTATGAGGACGGTCGCGACGCAGAGGCGGAAGCCGAATGCAGACACATCCGGGAACAAATTGATAAGCATCAGGAGAAAGTGCGCGATTATTGGCAGCAGATATGGGAGAACCAACTCGCCTATATGCGGAATTTCAATATCGATCTTGTTATGATCGGATATTCGTATACCTGCTGTGGTGAGTGCGCGAAATACCGCAGCCGTATCTATTCTTTCTCCGGCAAGGACAAGCGTTTCCCGCCACTACCGGATACCGTAAAACGTACAGGGCATATACACGATGGTTGTTCCTGCTCCGTATCACCCACAGACTTGATGGAAGTAGACGTGGGAATCAAAGACGATAAGCCTTACTATCTCAAAGGCGATGATGCAATACGGTACAGCAATCGTCCGTTTGTCGATGATCGGGACGAAGCGGAAAAAGTGCGGTATCAGGCCATAAAGGAACGGCACGAGAAAGAAGCTCTGAGAATGCAGTACATAGGCTTTGAGGAGCGTGTCCGTACCGTTGGAAAAAATAAACGCGCATATCGGCTCATTTGCGAAAATGTACCGGAGCTCGCGCCAAGTTCCTATAACGCATACCTGAGAGCAAAGAAGCAGCGAACAAAAAAGTATCTGCTCCTCGTAGAGCAGATGCGGGAAAAAGGGATCGATATTGAGGTAACAGATCATGTCCGTGGAGATCAACTATAACATCCCCAAAAACAAAAAAGCCGGTCATGCCGACTTGGAAAATTTAGCGGTCGTATATGCCCGGTATTCGTCGCGCAGTCAGACAGAGCAGTCCATTGAGGGGCAGCTGGAGGCAGCGCGGGCATACGCGGCAGCGCACGGGTATACCATCGTGCACGAATACGCGGACAGTGCAAAAAGCGGTCGTACAGACAACCGTGAGCAGTTCCAGGCAATGCTGCGCGATACATCGAAAAAGCAGTTTGGCGTCATCCTCGTCTGGAAAGTGGACCGCTTCGGACGCAACCGTGAGGAGCTGACGATCAATAAGCTGAAATGCAAGAAGAACGGCGTGCGCGTGGAATACATCGCCGAAACGATCCCGGATACACCGGAGGGCGTGATTTTGGAAAGTGTTCTGGAAGGATTCGCGGAATACTATAGCTTGCAGCTTTCCCAGAACATCCGCAGAGGACAGGCGGAGAGCGCGGCAAAATGCCAGGTCATAGGCGGCAACAGACCGCTCGGTTATCTGACAGGTCCGGATAAAAAGTTCGTCATCGACCCGGCTACCGCTCCGACCATCAAAATGATTTTCGACATGTACGCGTCCGGCAGCACGCTCACGGAGATCATAGACCACCTGAACAGCCTCGGACTGCGCACGGCCCGCGGAGAACCGTTTAATAAAAACAGTCTGAATAAGATCCTCAAAAATGAAAAATACACCGGCGTGTACGTGTACAAGGATACGCGTACCCCAGACGGCATACCAAGGATCATCGACGATGATACCTTTGAAAAAGTGCAGGAAATGCTGAAGATCAATAAGCGTGCCCCGGCGCACAAATGGAGCCGCGCGGAGTATCTGCTGACGGATAAGCTGTTCTGCGGTAAGTGCGGATCCAATATGGCAGGGGAGAGCGGTACCAGTAAGACCGGCGCGAAGCACAACTACTATATCTGCACAAGGAAAAAGCGCGAAAAAGCCTGCGATAAAAAAGCCATCCGCCAGGAAACGATAGAGGAAATAGTGCTGAACGCTACCATCGACCTTGTGAAAGACGATGCGACCCTCGATTATATTGCCGACTGTACATGGGAGTACTATCAGACACAGGATTTTTCACGCGCGGAAATCGAAGCCCTGCAAAATGAGCTTTCTCATGTCGAAACAGCAATCCAGAATCTCATGCGCGCCATCGAAATGGGTATTATCAACGACGCAACAAAAAAGCGTATGGACGAGCTGTCCGCCCAGCAAAAGGATCTGACCACCGCGATCGCCGACAGGGAAATTTCAGCGGGCCTGCGCATGACAAAGGAACATATCCGTTTTTTCCTGTACCAGTTCCAGAATAAGGACTATACGGATAAAGAGTGTCAAAAGCAGCTCCTCAAAGTATTCGTCAATTCCATATTCCTCTACTTCGATCACGTGGTAATCAATTTCAACTACACCAACGGCACCAAAACCATACCTCTGTCCGCCTCAGAAGCCGGCTCCGAAACCGGAACAGAGTTCGTATGCCGCACACCATGCTCCATTTTATTACGCACATACGAACACAAAATCACATGTTTTGGGTTCGTATTCCAAATCAAAATTAAATTGCCGGAAGAGTAATCCACTCTCCCGGCAATTTTTCTATCCAGGTTTATTTCTGATAAGTCCCAACAATTCCGCAGCCATATATCTCGACCATGCCAATACTCTCACTCGCGTATATCAATCCACAAAGGTGTTCCGCACGGAATCCCATACGCCATTTGCATATTTGCAGCTGTGATCGCTCCACTGTACCCAGTATCTGTCGACCTCGATCCGCTCTAAGCGCAGGGTAAAAAAACCTGTGATGCAGCCAAGCGTACCCAGAGCTCTGACTACCGCGCAGATCACTTCCACTGGGATCCTGTTTTTTGCGCTCATACCAGATCGCCCCCGTCCTGCCACTGCCGTTCAGTCCATCCCCAAATGTCCGGTGTATGATACATTTTCCGGTACGTGTCATCACCGATGCTGTCATAATACGCTTTAGCCGATTCATAATCTGCGAACAGTCGTGAGTGAATCATGCCACTTAAGCAGGATGCGCTATCTACGCACCAGACTGTATATTCAACAATCGGGTCAGTATCAGATGTGAGTTTGCTTTTTATGTCACGCCGGCACCATTTTTCAGTGTCGCTGCACAGCCAGATAATCGTGACAATTTCTTCAAGCGGCGCACCGTGACTGTTCGCGTAAAACAGTTTTTCATACTGTCTGCTTGACCCCTCAGTGAACCATTGATGCTTGATACAAAGGTTTCTCAGTCGTTCATTTGTGATGTTCATATGCATTCTCCTTATTGTTTTTTGTGTTTAAATGACCCTGTAAAATAGATTGTGTAAACTCCGCGAGTATGGTACAATAAAAGAAAAAGGAGAATACGCACATGAAAAAAGAGAAACGGGATCCGCGCAGCCAGGAGCTGATACGGGAAATGATAGAGATATACCGCCCGCAGTCGATCAAAGATGTACAGGAAATGCTGAAGGATATGTTCGCCAATACAATGGAGGACATGCTGAAAGCGGAGCTGGATACCGAGCTTGGCTACAGCAAAAACAGCCAGGCGGCGAAAACAACGGACAACCGCCGCAACGGAAGTTACCCGAAAACGGTGACCTCCAGCATGGGGGAAATCGAACTCAATATTCCGCGCGACCGCATGGGAGAATACGAGCCGGAGCTTATCCCCAAGGGCACAAGAGACGTCAGCGCACTGGAGGAAAAGGTACTCTCGCTCTATGCCAAAGGAACGAGCGACCGAGATATTTCCGATGTGATCAACGAAATCTACGGCTTCTCACTCAGCCATGAAACGATCTCGAATATTGTCGACCGGGTGCAGCCCCGCGTCATCGAATGGCAGAACAGAAAGCTGGATAAGGTGTATCCGTTCGTATACATGGACGCGTTAATGGTTAACATAAAATCAGAGAAAAAAGCCAGTAAATACGCGGTTTATAGTATGATAGGTATCAATTGCAACGGCAAAAAAGACTGTTTTGGCTTCTGGATCGATGAAACCGAGGGCGCGCATCGCTGGCTCGGCATCTTCGATGAGCTGAAATCCAGAGGCGTTGAACGGCTCGGATTTGTCTGCATCGACGGACTTTCCGGGCTTGAAGAAGCGATCACGAATACGTTCCCGAAGGCGGTCGTCTGCCGCTGTATGGTGCATCTGGTCCGGAACAGCACGAAATACGTACCGACAAAGCACAGGAAGGATTTCTGCGCCGATCTCAGAGCCATCTACGGAGCAGTCAGCCTCGGAGAAGCCAAGAATGCGCTTGCTGTATTAAAGGAGAAGTGGGGGAAGCAGTATCCGTCCGCTGTGAGGGTCTGGAACGACAACTTTGTCTACGTACAGAGGCTGTTCGACTACCCTGCGGAGATACGGAAGATGATATACACGACCAACACAATCGAGAGCTTCAACTCGGCGCTGCGCAAGGTCACAGACCATAAGGCCGCCTTCCCGAATGAGACGGCTGTGATGAAAATTCTATATCTTCGCACGCAGGACGTGGTCAAAAAATGGACGATGACCTACCCGAACTGGAGCATTATTCGCGGAAAACTCGACATCCTGTGGGGCGATGGCTGGGATTTATGACCATGGGGTAGGATATGTTTACACAATTGGGTTGACAAGGTCTCGTACTTAATAATTACGCGTTTCATATTGTCACCGTCCTTTCTGTATCAGCTTTCAATATTTTTTGTTTTGAAGTATTCGATGAGTTCTTCTATACCCATTCCTTCACATTCTTCAAAATCCTTACGCCTTTCAAGTGCTTCGGGAATTGTTTTTCCAATACACATTGAAGTGAGATTCAGAGGTGTATTCAGTCTGCCATCTGTAATATACTTGTAGTTAATTGTTCCGTACATTGCCTCGTCGTAAAGATAACGCATATCTGCCGGAATATCTATCAGTTCAATTCTTACTATTTGATATTCATTTCCTTTGCTGCTTCTATAATGTCTTGTGATTGTTTTGATTTCTCCGATTTCCATTTTAAAATCCTCCGTTATTGTTTCGTTTGTTCCTTTGTGATAACATTATACACTCGATAGTGTAACTTGTCAAGAGGTTTCGCGAAACTTTATAATTTATTTTTTGTTTGAATCTTGACAGGCGAAACAAATCAGTGTATAATGTGCCTATAGAAAGGACGTGATTAGAATGTCGCTGTCAATCGGCGAGAAAATCAGAATACTGATGAACCGCAGAGGGATGACGCTCGGAACGCTTGCAGAGTCAATCGGAACAACCCGGCAGAACCTCTCCAATAAACTGTCACGAGATAACTTTTCCGAAAAGGAAATCCGCGCCATTGCCGAAGCTCTTAACTGTACCTATGAGGCAAAACTTATCATGCGCGATACAGGAGAAGAGGTGTGACGCTGTACACGAATTCGTGTCAGGTGGCATATGAGCTACACAAAAAGCCCGTGGGAACTCAATGAAGGTTTCCACGGGCTTTTGCTGTCTCAAACCTGCCTTTGTAACAAAAACGGATTTTTCCTATATAATACTCACGTATATAGCGTGTATAGATGTGCGCATAGCGGGCGCGTGCTATAAATCCTATGTTTATAAGTATATTAGGAAAAATATGTTACATTGTTACACATATGAGAAAACACGAGAAAATCTGAGATATTGAGAGAAATCGTTAGAAAATCAGCGTAACAGATTTTGTAACAGCAGCGTAACGTGTTACACTGGTTTGTAACATTGTTGGCTTGTGTTACAGGCATGTTACACGGTTTGTTACACATCATTCGGTGAGGACAATCTTCTCAATTTTTGCACGAAGCTCCAAGTCGTGAAGGTATTCGCCCATATGCCGATACTGATTTTCGAGAACGTATGCCGGACAGCTGAGGTTGAATCCGAGCGTACCGGCTTCATTTTTAATGAAAGTATTCGGCACAAAATCGATCCTTATAGTCATCGCTGTTCATTAATGCGACGGTTTCATTCAGGGTCTTCATATATTTTTATTCCTCCTTTTTCTTGCCGCCAGTAAATCTGTCGTACAGTTCTTTCAGCGTGTCCCAGCCATACATTGCCACATAGGCAACAAGAAATGCGACGATCCCCGCGCAGACCGCAAAGTACCACACCGGCGCAATCCCGGCGTAAGCGCAGTAGCCGAAATACCCGGTTACACAGACCACTGCCGATACGATAATGCACCACAGCTGTGTGGGTATCAGCGAGAACGGCTTGATCTTCTTCGTCACCTCAACGATGGCGGATACGATAAAAGCGACAGCCCCGACAATGGACGTAAGAGCAACGCCGTCAATGACGATATTATTCATATGTAAATCTCCTTTATTAAAAATCTCTGTTCAGCGGATCGTCCTGCTGTGCGCTCCGAAATCCGTACTGCGCATTCGCAACCTTTTCCGCTTTGCTGTTATTGAAATAAAATCCGAGCACGATTGTAACCGCCGCCTCTACGAAGCCCACAACTGCCGTCAGATAGGGCAGCGCACCCGTATAATCACGTGTAATAGCCAGCTCCGCGAGAGCGAGACAGCGGTATATCACATACACGGATACCGGGGTCATGGACAGCGCAAAGCTCCCGGCAAGTATTTTGGAAAACTGGACGTATTTCCTTTGCCGCCGTCGTTCTTTCGCTGTCAGCTTTTCTTCCTTCGGCATTGTGTCAGCCTCCCAGCTTCTTCACGAGCAGCTTGTAGAGACGGTACAGGAAGGTTATCATCTGTCTGCGTGTACACGGTTCATCGAGCTTCAAGTCTCCGTTTGCGTCACCGTAAATGATACCGTTTTCCTTTGCCCACGCAAGAGGTTCTTCCCACCATTCTTTCACAGCATTATCCTCCTTTCCTTCCTCACGGTCAAGTCGCCTGTTCACTTCTGCGGCAATCGCTGCATGATGGCTGTATAGGTAATCACCGGGGCAAGCCTTACGTGCAAACCAGCGATGCACCGTCATGTTCTGCATGTCCGTCTGTCCGACAAGGCTTTTGTCGCCCTGCCATCTGAGACGACTTATACCGGGATTCCGCTTGCATATGTCAACGAGTAGCCGAATCAAACCCTCATAAGCGGCATCCGTGACAGTGTAGGGGTCAGTCGTATCGCTTGCAACTTCAATTGTAATCGCGCGCTGGTCGTTATCCGCACCGGATATGCCATTCACTCGGATAGGATTTCCGTTTGTGTCATACCCACCGGAGCACCATGAACGGTCCTTTTCTTCTACGTACAAGCCGATTTTTCCGTCTTTGCCGACGCCATAATTTGAGGACGCCTGCCTGTAGGGAGCGGCAAATATGCTCCCAAGCGTCTCAACGGTGCATTGCCCAACAACACAGTGTATCGTCACCGTGTCAATCGCATGGGTTCGTGGACTGGACCTGTTCGGCGATATGCAGGTGTAATCCACAAGTGGACTGTTACTCATGTCTATCTCCTTTCTTTATTTGTGCGCCTGCTGGTTCAGGTATTTATCCAGCTTATCTTTCGCTATAGGAACCGTGTGATTCGCGCCGAGCTGTGTAAGTCCGTCAAGACACGCAGACAGCGCGAAACAGATTAAACAGTTTTCTTCCTTTATCCGCGTGATGTCCGTGTTATCTTTTTTACGACCGAGATACCACTGATAGATGCGAAAAATAAGTCCGCCGACAACAGTAACGGCAGTAATAACCGCAGCAGCTGTGATTATAGTGTTTGCATCGATTGTAACTGTCATAGGCGTACCTCACACTTCAGTCCATGCTTCAGCATAGTCTACGGGAGAGAAATTCGTGTTGACATTGCACCTGTACGTCTTGCCATCGGTGTAAATCATATACTCCCCTGATTTGTAGATGTCGTGTGCGCCTGTAGGAGCGACCCAAGGACGAGCGGTTTCCGGCGATTTCCCATGCAGAGGGCGGTTGAAAGTATACCATGCCGTCTGCCCCGGACGAATATCCGGGTATACAGCATTTTCGTATGCCTGATAGCATTCCCAAGTTTGCGCATCGGCATTGTAAATGTCGCCTACAGCGTGACTGCCGGATACCCAATCAGGATAGAGTACACTGATTATAATGCGCGCATCGTCGTCGATAACATGCTTTACTGCTGTATCAACCGCCATTCGATATTGAGAGGCTTGTGCGGCGGACAAATCAGGATTTCCGGTTGCAGCAGCAAGAGCACTGCGCGCGGTTTCGCACTTCTGAGATTCCGCTTCAAGGTTCTTGCGCTGTTTGTTTACATATTCGTCCAACCTCATGTGGTTTCCTCCTTTGCCTCTTCGCAGAGCACAAGTGCAACAGGTTCATACAGGATGATGTTGCTTTCGCTCTCTGCTTCTATCTTGACGCCCACACCCCATTTGTCAGCAGTTTTCGTCTGATTTGCAAAATCGTGTGTTGCACCGAGCGTGGTAGACTCCCATGTAGGTGTTTCGTCGTTGTAGTTGTTGCAAACTGCAACGGAAAGAGTACCTTCGCATACAGTATCGCACTCAACCTTGACTTGTTCCGGGCGTGTCTCTGTATCTCCGAGCGATGCAGTGAATCCGGCTTTACGGGCGGGTATATCTGTGCTCGTGATAAGGTTGTAGCTACCGTCGCCGTTGGCGACGGTAGCTACAAGAGAAGAAGAAAGAAGATTGAAAGCGGGGCGCGCCGAGACGCTGCCCGCGGGGCTGTAGGGGATGAGGACGCCATTCGTGTACACGTAGCAAACCGTCGAAGCAGAACCGGGAGAGCGAGTCCACACGTTCACAGCATTCCCGGCTATATTTTTGGTAATGCGCGAGTTGTTATTCGTGAAATATCCGAGATCGACGGATTCATCGTTGGAATAGTCACCGTGCAGTTCCTTGTTTGATAATGCAAAAATCTTTCTCGCGAGCGTATAGCTTGCACTCTCAGCGATGTTGTAGCAAATAACTGATGATGTTGCGATGCAGGCAAGCGTTTCTGCGCTAAGTCTTCCAGTGTACTCTCCGGTCATGAATTGGTCAAGTAATGAATTTTCGTAGTTTACTTCAGTGCTTGAGTTGCTATACTTGAAATTTGACTCACCCGATCCTGTTCCCGTCGCGTACTCCCGAACGACGAAATAGTAACTGCCATACGGATTGGTTTCCGGTGTGCAGAGAATTCGGAACAGTACATCTGAGGTAGTGCCATTTACGGTTTCCTGCATGCATATCAGGTCATCCTTGCCGAGATTGGTAATCGGCTGACTCATTTGTCATACCACCTTTCAATATGTTTTTGATTTCCGCGTCGTGCGCCATAATCAGACTACGGCAGTTACCGTGTCCGGCATGCGCTCTCCATGATTTATACTGTTGCTGTAATTTATCAGCAGACAGTTTGCCGTCACGATATTCCTGCGCATAGTGTCTGATTTTCCGCGCAATGTTCTTTTTGTTCTGTCGCCGAAGCTGGCGGATGATTTTCCCGCTGTCAGACGCATAGGTGCGAAAACCAAGAAAATCGATCCCATGCCGGATAGGGAAGATCTGTGTTTTGTTGTTCAGCTCCAGACCGATCACAGCGAGTTCCGCTTCCAGGTTCCGCCGCAGCTGCTTCAAAAATTCCTTGTCCGGATGTATCACGTAAAAGTCGTCCATATAGCGTCCGTACCATTTACAATGGTATTTTTCTTTTATCGTGTGATCCATCCAGCAGAGTTCAAGATTTGCCAAAGGCTGAGAGGTGCGTAACCCAAGCGGAAGCCCGTGCGGACAAAGTCGGATATACTTCCATAGCAGGTCAATAACGTCATCGTCGTCAATGTACCGACTCGCGCGGCGCATTACATCCTCCTGACTGATCGAGTCAAAGAAGTGATGTACATCGGCCTTGAGTACCCAGCAACCTACACCGTGTTTCTGCCTTGCCTCCGCCATAAACTGCTTCAGACGATTCAGCCCATCGTGTGTACCGGAGCCTTTCATGCCGGAATAGCTGTCGCGGATAAACGGCTTCGTGAGCGCGTCGTACAGAACCTCATCCATAAGTGCATTCTGGACGATCTTGTCCATCACGGAAGGAGCTTGTACAATTCTCCGCTTTGGCTCGAATACCTCAAACATGCGAAGCGGTTGCGGTGAATAGCTTCTGCGCATCAGCGATGTGCTTATGTAGTCTATCGCTTCAATTTTGTTCGCCTCATACATGGCGTGTTCTGTTTCGTTACGATGCCCACGCATGGCGCGGTTGAAAGCCTTGTTCAGTGCCTCTGGTTGATAAAGTTTTTCGTAGAGTTTCATCGTACATAGGTATAAGGGAAAAAGAGGGAACGCCGCTTTTTCTGCGCTGGCTTTGGAAGTCAACGCAGACGACGTTGTGTATTCATCCTTGTCAGGATAGCAAATGTCCTCCTTTGCGATGCTCTTCACAGCCAAAACACCCGATACCTGAATACCGGGTGCAGTGCTGATAGGTTTCACTTAATCGCAGATCGGGGCGCGCCGAGTTGTTGTTCGTGGGGCTGTTTGTGTTGAGGTTGCCATTCGTGTTCACGTAGCAAACCGTTGAAGCAGAACTGGGAGAGCGAGTCCACACGTTCACAGCAGGATCCTACAGGACATTCGCTGCTATTTTTATTTGTGCTCGTGATCAGCCCAAGCGCGTGTCATGTTTTTCACATCGTTGACTTTGGTGCCCCAAAACTGACGCTGGCGGGCATTGATGCGACCGGATGTCTCGGAGAGATCAATCAGAGCCGCAAGGTACGAGCACAACCGAATAGCCTTTTCTTGCATGGCAGCTCTCTCCGGGCACGGTGCTACACCGCCTGCGCGGATAGAGTTTGCGAAAATGATGGATTGGAGAATTTCCGCTGCGGTATCACGAATGTACTTCACCAGGTTGGAGCGTGTCCATTTCGGATAGTAATTCGTGTTTTCTGTGATCCGCAGTGTGTAATCCATCAAATCCATTGCTTTCGTCTGGATCCGAAATTCGGATTTAGGAAACGATGGCACGTTTGGTTCCATAATACGCTCCATGCAAAATAGTGCGGCTCGCCGTGTCCGAGAAATCGGCAACCAGCACGACCACATTGCCAAGCGATACGGTACTGCCACCACCTCCGCTACCGGACTTCCGGTTCAGCAGCAGACTTATGAGGATACGTTCCAGTGTAATCATGTCCGCTGCCTCACACGTCTTTCTGCCCGACGAATACGCCTGACTCATTCGCAACATACACCTTCGGCGTGACGTTCGCCACCACATAAAGCACTGAAAGCGGTGCGAACACGTCCCCGGCACCAAGCCCGACAATGTTCTCGCCTGTCGTCGGCAGCGGAGACGGCGTGCTGTCCGCAACGATCAGCGTCTGTACCATATTCCGTCCATCAGACTTGCGTGTACCCATCTGTTTTACTTCCACAGCAATCATAGTTGTTCCTCCTTGTTTTTCGGCACGAGGGTTTCCAGTATGCTCATGCTATCCACCTCAATAAATCGTCCATCCCTTAGCTGTAATCGCGTCTTTCTGCGCGGTGGTCATACGGTCTGTGTTTTTCGTTCCCAAATACAACTTTCCGCCCGTAACCGTACCGAGCTTGTTCGCCAGATTCGCGAATGTTTGGGTGGACAAATACAGACGATTCAGGTACATAGGGGACATATTGTAGCCAGAATCGAAATCAACCACTACTTCGTAAAGATTCACGCCTTGTACGCCATCTATGTGGTTAGTGGTATAAATCCAACTCTCAGTACCTGCTACATTGCTGCCGTAGCTGTTAAGATATATTCCCCTTTTGAAAGCTGATACACTTGCAATAACTGATATATGACCGAAGAATGTGGGTGGCAATATCAGCGTATCTGAATTATTTGTAAACCCTAAATAATATTTTCCGTTAATTACGACTTCGTTCAATATTTTCGATGTCATGCGCACGATGTTTGAGTAATTGTCGTTTCGTAGATTTATATACATGGCATAATTTGGAAAGCAATCTATATATGCGTTTTTTGCTTTAGGGTGTATAAGGACGCAATCCTGCGATCTATATGCTCCATTTCCCGATGAAGTTGCAGTATTCGAGAGAATTTCAACAGTCCCAAATTTATCTTGTATCTTCGCGCCGACTACTGGATTTACATAGGCGGACCGATAACAGTTTAGATTTTTTATGTTATATCTCAGATCATCGAATGCATCATGTAAACTCATAGATTAGCCACCTCACTCGCAATAGAGTAAATTGCATCTTCTATATCCGTCGTATCCACATACTCAATCGGAATTTTCTTAACGCTGACCTTCACAACTTCCAATGTTGTATCATCCGGAATCCGTGATAAATCGATACAAATCCCATTAAACGGTACGAAATTATTAGGACCATCGTCAGCAGGTTTCCAGCCAATAAGAACACTAGAATTTCGTCCGCCGTACATTCCTGTACCATAGTTTCCATAATAAACTTCGTCGGATGTACCGCCAATGGTAGTTCTCTCAATGAGATAATCATTCCGTGTCATGACAATCGGTTCTTCCAGCTCCTTTTCCAGCAGTTTGTTCTCTGGAATATCAGCAGGTGTCACCGTACACAGAACGGTCTCCGTCTCGCCAAACATATCATGAATTGCCGCCAGAACCTTGTCATATCCGCTGTTTACGAGTTGCAAGAGAGCCTGAATCTGTTCTTTGTTTGAAGTGCTGATTGCACCTCACAATTTCATTCGAGCCAAGCAACTCGCCTTTAGATAGAACAGGATTCCCACCCAATATCGACCGCCGGACCCCAACCGCCGCGGCAGTCGTGGTGTGCAGATCCCCGGCATATACCCCAACCAGCACCGATACTGCGTCCAGAATCACCGGTACCGGGCATTCGTTCCCCGTGAACGCCACATCCGTGTACGTGCCGCCCCAGATGAACCGCGCGGTCTTCACTTCATACGCGTCCCACTCCGCGTCAAAATCAAAAACCGCCACATAGTCCGAGTTGCCGCAGACGATACACGTGTCCGTAATAGTGTGCGCAATCTTCTCCCGCACTGTGATATTTATGTTCGGCATAGCACCCTCCTTAGCCCTCGTACCCGTTCAGATAGCCAAGGTACTCCGTGATCTGCGCCGCGATTTTGTTCCGGTCGGTCTCCAGCGCGGCAAGCTCGTCCTCGTCAGTGCTGTCCTGCTTGCGTCGATAAATGTCCGACAGGCGGTAGTACAGCTCGCCGAGCTTTTCCGCGTCGTCCGCGCGGGATACGGTGCGTTCGATGGTTGCTACACGCTTGCCGTTCGTGTATGTCACCGTTTTTACAGTGTCCGTGATGCTCATTTCGTTTCCTCCTCAAATTCGATTTCCACAAGTCCATCCAGCGCGCAGAGATCGGCATAGGACAGACGCATATCTTCCTCCGCGGGCAACCGGATCGCCTGGATGCCGTCCAGATCCACTTCTACGTCCAGTAACTCCCGCATATCTGCCTCCAGTGCTTCCGCCATGTCTGGTTTCGGAACGTATTTGCCTTCCTTCACCGTGCAGCACCGCTCCATGATCTCCGTGCGCTTTTCATCGTAGAAGCGTAAGTGCGCCTCCAGCTTGTCGAGCAGCCGCTTCGCACGGTACAGCGTTTTCATGGACAGATCCTGCCCGGAGATTTTGCGAATGGACGGCAGTGCGTCCACAAGGGTTTTCATTTTCATGAGAATCATTCCTTTCCTGTTTATCCGATAAGCCCATAGGCTTTCAGCGCGGTGATGAGTGTCGCCACAGTCGCGGAGGATGCCACCGTCCGCCGCGTGACCGGTGTTGTGCCGAAAAAACCAAGTTTTGAGGAGGTGTTGTATCCGATCCGCGTACTGCCATACCCAAGGTAGCAGTCATACCAGTAATAGCTCGATGATCCAAGGTTCCAGTGGTACGTGGACGTGCAGTGCGACGGCACCAGGGCGTATCCTGTAGTCGCCTGTACATAGTAGCTGGTGTTGGAGCTGCTGTAGTAGATCTTCGTCGGATTGCTGCCGGACGATCCACCGCCGGTGAACTCCGTTCCGTTCAGATATAGCTTTTTCGTGTAAATCGCATTCCATGGATAGGTCGATGTCCCTAATGAGTAGTCACTGTATGTAGATGCCGCATTGGGACGAATGACTGTATCTTTCATGACGATGTGATAGGCTTTCGCGCCGCCGCCATGTATCTCTGCCCACGGATTCCCATCCGTGCCAAGTTTAGAGGCGGAATATGTGCTGTATAGTGAATCGGATGCCATATCCACACAAACGCAGCTGGTCCTACTCTGACCAAAGTATATCATTGAGGATGCTGCCAGAAAAATATTGTTGTATTGCGGCGAAAACGAGTCCGCGCCGATGTATACACTTGTTGTATCCGTGGTCATAACGACTTTGGTGTTGCTGCTTTTCCCATAAACAGTATCCACCTTCAGAGAGCCAATGTCCACTCGATCCGCCGATATTTTCCCGGTCGTAATTCTACCGCCGTCAATGGTGGTCGTGCCGCCTGCACCCAGATCCGATGCCTTGACAAAGGTGGTGAACCCGGTGAAGTCGATCTTGTCCGCCTTGATCTTGATACTGCTGCTGTTGGCGTTGGAAACAAGCTGCAAAAGCGCGTATACGTTCGTCCCGATCGTGCTCTTTGTGTACGACGAGGACAGCGTGATCGCCGCCTCCACATCGGACACGGACTGCTCAACGGCAGTGACCGCAGACGTTTTCGCGTATCCGGCAAGGTCGCTCCCGGTGACATACGTGCCGGAACAGGCGGATACGATTTTTGCTTTACCGGCAGTGCTGTCGATGTACTGCGCAACAGACGTGTTCAGCGTGGTGGTCGTGACATAGCTGCCCATATCAGACTTCTTCTGGTACGTCCCAGATAGATTGTTGACAATCTTCGCTGTACCTGCCGCCGTATCGATATACGCCCCGATTTCCGCAGACAACTCTGTTTTCTGCACGTAGCTGTCCATATCCGACTGCTTCTGGTACGTCCCGGACACCGCCGAGATGATCTGCGCCGTACCTGCCGCTGTGTCAATGTACGCGCCGATCTCCGCGGATAACTCCGTCTTTTTGGCGTACCCATCGAGGTCAGACGATTCCACATACCGACCGGACAGGGAAGCGACAATAGACGCCTGCCCTGTCTCGCTGTTGATGTACGTGTCAATGGCAGCGTCCAATTCATATTTTTTCACAGCGTCCTTTGCCGCTTCCGCCGCCTCTTTTGCAACTTCGGTAGCCTCTTTTGCGGTTTCCGCCGCTTCATCCGCTTTCCGCTCCACCTTTTCAAGGCTGCTGATGTACGGGTACTCATCCTCATCGTCCGCGCCGATCTGGTACGCGAGATCCGCGTTGTACGACGCGTTGCACCGGATGTTGGCGGACGCGACCACAAGATTCCGCGTTTTGCCGTTGTCCGTGACCTGGACGGTATCGCCAAGCTCCACACACGGATCGAGGTACACGCCGGATACCGCATAGGAGTCGTTCGGCACACCGTACAGCATACCGCCGCTCTGGGAAAACAGCGCGTCCACGGCTTCCTGCGACGCGTAAGGGCAGTTCGCGGTGATCTCTGTCCCGTTGTCGGTACCCGCGGAATAGCTCACGCCGTCGCTGCCGCGCAGCGTCATTTTCGTGATCTGCTTCGCGACAGACAGCTTCGTGAATCCTTTGTAGGCGCTGCCAACCACCTGTTTGGCGGGCAGCGATACGCCCTGTATGGTGATAAGCCGCAGCGCTCCGGTCTCCGTGATGACAAAATTGCCTGCGTGCGCCGCCGCGATGCCGGATAACATATCCATCATCGTAGCCTTGCCGTCCGGTTCCGTCACCTTGTATGCCGTGCCGGTCTTGATCTGCGTCCGGCTGTCCACCGCTACACCCATCGCCGCGGCAATATCGTTCACCACCGCCGCCATCGTCGCGGGCCAAGCCTGGATCTGCGTCTTGTCCCAGTAGGAGGATCGTGCTTTGAGCATCAGATCCCGGCAGGACAGCGTCAGAATGCCGTTTTGGGACGACCGGGAGGAGATAAAGTAGTGCCCCTGTTCCACCCAGTCCGTCGGATCTGTGCCGTCCGGCGCTGTAAGCCGGCAGTACGCCACAACGGACGCCGCTTTCGGAATGGTGACGTTCGCCTTTTCGCGGATCGCAAGCCGCAGCGTACCGGAGCAGCACACACCGATGCTCAGCCTGTCCGCGAACGCCTTGGAAAGCACAGGCGTACTTTGAATATCCGAGCCGGTGTACGCCACGTTGTTCACGACAAACCGGTATTCCGTTTTGTGCGCCGCGGCGAACCGTTCCGCCCATCCGGTCGGTCTTGTCTGCATTATACCGTTGCCTCCTTTATGGATATGAGTGTGAATTTCACGTTGTCCACCAGTACATCATTGTCCTTGAACTGCTCCATAGCACTTGAGATCGACGTGTTGTAGAATAGCCGCGTGCATTGCCCATCTTTCAAGTCGGGGTACTGTACCTGTATGCCATCGTCCCCGCCTTGCAGATCGGATTCCAGCTGCTGCGCGACGGAGAACGGCATGGGTCCGAGCGTGACCGAGAGCTTGCGCTGGTGTGACGTGACGTTGGGGTGCATTTCCTCCGCCACATCGCGCCCCGCGTCCTCATCGTTCGTGTTCTCACGCTCCCAGGACAGCCCGGTTTTCGCCTTGACATATTGGGTGTAATCGTGACCGCCGATTACGAGCTTCGCCCATACTGCCATATTCATATACCTCCAAAGCTGCGTTCTCTGTTCTGCTGGTAGGATGATACCATCTCCGCGATGCTCCCCGCGTCCATGGCGAGCTTTTTGTTGTTTACCGCGCCGAGGATCTGCCGGAGTAAGTACATGACCTCTGTGATAAACTCGTTCTGGTCGGATACCACCGTCTGGAAGCCGTCAGAAAGTGCGCCTGCGTTGTCTGTACCGCCCGCGGTGTTTGTCCGCAGACGATAGGGAACGTCCGTCCCGGCAGCCACAGCGGGTATGGATAAGCCGCCGATAGAGGCAAGCGTATCCGCGATCGCTTTCAGCCGGTCAATGAATCCGTCGAGCTTTCCTGCCGCCGCGTCCAAACCGGATACGGTGCCGAGCTGCATGTCTCCCATCTCCGGCGCGTCCAGCTGCATGCCGGCGTTGACGGATTTCGCGAGATTCGATACTGTGGACACCGCCGACTTCTCCCCGGCTTCGATCCCTTTTTCAAGCCCCGCGTCGAGGTACTGACCGATTTCCGCCCATACCTTCGACGGAGACGCGATGCCGAACAGGCTTTTTACCTTGCTCGTCAGCGAGTTTGCGAGGGAAGATACCGTGCTTGTCAGCGTGTGCCACGCGTTGGAGATCCCCTGCTTCAGGCCGTTCACAAGATTGGAGCCGATGTCTTTCCAGTCGGTGCGCTTCAGCGTGTTTTTCAGGTTCTCCCACTTGGAGGACACATCGCTTTTCAGTCCGTTCCACTTGTTTGCCGTGGTGGTCTTGATGGAGTCCCACGCGTTGCCGATTGTGGACGTGATCTTGTCCCATTTCGCTTTCGTGTCTGTTTGGATCGTTTCCCAGCCTTTGGAGATCGTCTCCTTAAGCGGCCCGAGCTTTTCCGAGAAGAATCCGGTGATGGATTCCCACGTTTCACGGATCCCGGCGAGCAGCCCTTCCACCAGATAGTCGCCCATTACCATCATTTCCGTGGACGGAGAATGAATGCCGAACGCGTCCTTGAAGCCGTTTATAAACGGGTCAAAGATGTTCTCCTTGATCCATTTGCCGACGTTGACAAACGCGTTTCCGATACCAACAAAGAATCCGGCAACCGCGTCGCCGCCGCACTGTTCCGTATACTCAGCAAAATACGCAAGCATATCGTCCCACGCGTCCTTGATCAGCCCCCACAGAAACGCCGTCAGACCGCCAAGCGCCGCGCCGATACCGTCAAACAAGGCCGTTGTAATACCGGACCAGTCAATCGCCGCAATGAACGCCGCCACGTCCGAGCCGAGCTTCTGCCAGTCTATTTCTTTAAGCGTGGTGCTGATCCCGTTCAGTATGTTGAGCAGCGCGTCGGAGAGCTTCTTTCCCGTGCCTGCCCAGTCAATGGCGTTCCACAGTTGCATAAAGCCGGACGCGACATTGCTGCCAAGCGTCACCCAGTCAATACTGTTGATGGCGTCAAAGATCACGTCGATCAGTCCGTCAATGGCGGAACCAATCAGCTTTCCCGCACCATCCCAGTCAAACCCGTTGAGCAGCGTGTCGAGCGCGCCGCCGATGGTCGAGCCGACCGCGTTCCAGTCCACACCGTCGATGAAGTGCTGGAACGCCTCAATAATGCCGTTCAGCCCGGTTACGATCGCCTCAGACGCCTTGTCCCAGTCCACGGTGAAAAAGAAGTTGTTGAAAAATTCCGCCAGGGAATCGCCGATGGAGGAAAAATCCACTGTCGTGACCAGACCGTAAATGAGGTCAATGACGGCATTCCATCCGTTCGCGAATGTCTGCCCGATCAGATCCCATTCCACATTGCCAAAAAATCCGTTGATCGCTTCTCCGATGCCGGAGCCGAGGTTTTCAAAATTGAACGTCGTGAGAAACGTGTTGATGATGTCCGCAACCGCGTTCAGCCCATCCGCGATCGTCTTGCCAAGCAGCGTCCAGTCAAGCCCATCCACCAGACCGTTGAGAAATTCGGCGATGTTCCGCGCCCATTCCACGCCTTTCGGACGAAATACGTTGTTGATCCAGTCGTCGATGGTCTGCATGAGGTGGTTCAGCCCCTCTGCCGCCATCTGCCCAAGTCCGTACCAGTCGCCGTCCGCGATCGCGTCTTTGATCTTCTGAATGACGTCGAGGACATCCTCCGGCACCGCTTCGTCGATGGGTACCTCTTCATAGAGATCTCCGCCGGCGTCTTTCTTCTTTTTGTCGTCCTTGCTCTCGTCCTGTGTGCCGCTGCGCTTGTTCAGCTCATCAAATCCGTATACCTGATTTTTTAGCTTCTCCGCGGATTCCGACGCGTCGTCCATGCTTTCGGCATAGCTTTCCGTCTGCTTTTTCGCGATCACCATCGTTTTCTTGCCGGACAGCGACGCAAGTAGCGCGTTGACTTTGACCATCGCGTCGGACATCATGGTAAGCACCCGCGTGATGATCGGCTCTATCTGTTCAATGATTCCGGCGAACGTGACGGCAATGTTCGCGCCCAACTCCTGCATCGCGTTTTTCATGTTCGACATCGCGCCGTTAAAGGAGTCGGAGAATTTCGCAAGCTCCGTCATGCTCTCACGGATGTTCTCCATGAGCATGCTGATAAAGGCGGATTTGACGCGTGAAATGAGCAGCGTTTTCAGGCTGGTGAGCTGCCGGACAAGCCCATTCGCGGATATACCCGCGGATTTGCTGTGCTTTTTGAACAGGTTCAGGTTCCCGATCATGTTCTTCACGCCGGACGCTACCGCTTTCGCCGCCATGCCGATACCGGATAATCCCTTTTTCAGACCTGTAAAGGAGATTTTCGCAATGCCGACGAGGCTCTTTTTCAGTCCCGTGAACGAGAGCTTCGCGATCCCGACGAGGCTCTTTTTCAGTCCCGTGAACGAGAGCTTCGCGATCCCGACAAGCCCCTTTTTCAGTCCCGTGAACGAGAGCTTCGCGATCCCGACAAGCCCCTTTTTCAGTCCTTCCAGGGATAACCGCGCAAGCTGTCCGGGCAAAGATTTGATCGTCGCGCCCAGCCCTTTCAGCTTTTCGATAAACGCCTGTATGCCGACCGCTTTTGTCGGGAGCGCGTTCGCCTTTTCCGCCAGCGCGTCCAGTTCCGCAGACGCCTTTTGAAATTCCGCCGTGTCGCCGACTTTGACAAAAGCCTCTCCGTCGTCGCGCATGGATTGCATCGTGCCTATGAAGTCGGAAACATCCGCTTTTGCCTGTTCTATCTCATAGCACAAGGCCTGATACGCCTTGGAGGATTCGCTCACACCGGACGCCGATAGCTGATTCTGCTTGTCGATCAGCTTGTCTAAGTGCGCGTTCGCTTTGGAAAGCCCCACCTGCATGTCCGCGTATTCCGGCGTCGCGACCTGCTGCGTACTGAGAGAGGCCATCTGTTCCCGCAGTTCCGCGATCCGCTTTTTCGCCGCGTCTACCTTAACGGTAAAACTCTGGAGCTGCCCGTCGTTCTTGAATCCAAGCTGCGCGCGTTCCGATAGCTTTTCGAGCTGCCCGGAAAGGGAAGCGCAGGCCTTTTCCGCGCCGGACAAATCTTTCGGCAGATCCGCGGCGGAGACGCGCCCAAGCGCTGCACCAAGCCCCCGCGCTGTCTGTTCCGCTTTTCCCATTGCCGCTGCCGCCTGTTCTGCGCTGTCGCGGATGCCGTTCATCCCGGTCTCTGCCGCGCCGCTCACCGCGTCGACCGATTTCCCCATACCGGAGATCGCGTCGTCCTGTTTGTCCACGGCAGCCGCGGCAACTCCGGCGGCGTCAGCGACGTTTTTCGCGGAGGCGGCAGCTTGTGCGTTTGCGGCGGACACATCTTCCCCCGTGCCGGTCAGCGCGGCACAGATCTGCGCGGTGGAATTGCCGATTCCTTGCAGCACCGAAAGAATGCCCTGGAAAGACGACATCATGTTGTCGCTGAAATTGTCCACAGCGCCGGTTAGATCCTTGACCGCCGACAACAGCTTGTCCGAGCCTTTGTCAAAACCGGAATTGTCAAGCTCCGTGTCGATAATGATCGAGCCGTCATTCGCCATCGTTTCCACCTCCCTTTGTTTCTGTTTCTGCTTCAGCCGTAAGCTCCGCGTATAAAGCCGCCATGTAGTCCTCCGCTTCCTTCTTGCGGTCAACTACAGGCGCAATATCGCACATTTCGCGGTTCGCGTTGTAAAACTCCGTTTCGTATTTCTCCAGCTTCTTGTGCCGCGCTTTCTTCTGTCGGATCGAGACAAGGAAGCTGAACAGATCCTCCCGGTCAATGGACTGATAGTATCCAAGGAACGTCCACCAGTGCAGAAACGGTTCCGTACGTACCTCGCGCCCGGCTACTTTGTTGACTGCGGCAAAAATGAGCTGTTCATCCTTGTCCCAGTCCACTACCTTCGGCGCGCGCTTTTTCTTGTCGCCGGATTTGCCGCATTCGATAAAGGAAAAAGCCGCCTGCACCGCGTCCGCGTACCTGTCCCGCGGCAGCGTGTCAAACCGCGGGTACAACCGCCGCAGGAGAATGAACGTCTTTTCGCCGTCCGACAATGCCGTATCGTTCAGCGCGTCGATGATCTGGAGCACGTTCCGGAAATCCGGGTTTATATCGCAGGATACGCCCCCGATGTCAAGTTTCGTCGGCAGCTGCCCCAGCATGCTCCGTTCCTCCTGCCGCGGGCTGTACATCGGCGAGATACTTCGCCATCCGCTTCTTGGACGCGTTCGCTTCTTCCGCAATCGCCTCGGCAATTACGTCCCCCAGCGCGGTCAACACCCGCTCGCAGAAAAACTGTCCGCCGACAGAGGAGAACGCGTTCCGCTTCGCAAAAATGTCGTCCGCTTCTTCCATGTCGAAAAGCGCGTTGATCCGCGCCTTGAGCTCGGTTTCCACCGCTTTCAGCGTTTCCCAGTCTTTCTCAAAAGCCGCTGTGCCGTCGCTTTGAATATCCAGCTCCTTGAGCGGTTCAACGACGGACGCGAAATCGCGCATGAGCGTGTTGTATCGATCCACGATGGAAAAATCAGCCGGCCGGATATACACATTGCAGATGAGCCGTCCGAATTTGTTGTAAAGCGGGATCTCCCTGGTGCCGTCGTCCACAATGCCGCGTAATACTTTTGCCACTGTTGTGCCTCCCTATAAAATGAAAGAGGGCGAATTTCGCATCCGCCCTCCGTGTCTTGCCTGTAAATATTGTGTATATCAGCCGCCCGTTTTCGCGGTGATCGTCACCTCGCGGGTCGCGAGCGTGTACGTGACTGTCACCTCCGTCATAGGACCGACGGGGTTCACGGTAAACGGGATCGCAAAGCCGGCAGTGTCGCCACCCGTGGACTGCGGGACAATGTACGCCTCGCGCTGATAGCCGGTGCCGGTGAGCTTGCCGCTCGTGCCCGTCGCGCTGGTGCCGTCGAACACCGCCTCCACGAAATAGCCCTTGATATCGCTGTCGCCATACTTCTCCTGCACAGCCGCCGCCTTTAGCTTGTCGTACAGGGCGGAATCCTCGTCCGCGTAGTACGGATCCACGTTTACCTCCGGCTCGTAGCCGTTGTGCTTAAAGGTCGCCTCCCCAAGGACGTTTTTGGAGGTCTCGGTATCGGGATTCAGCTCCTTGTTCAGGCTGTCGTTGTCCCGGCCGAGCACCTCCCACGCCGTCTTGTCAAAGGAGGCAAAATACATATTTCTGTTTCTGTCAAGTTTTGGCATTCTGTATTTCCTTTCTGTGTACCCAAAATGGTGCCACCGTTTCCGGCGCTACCGCCTCCGGTACGTCATTTTCAGTTGTATCTGGTATTTTGCGCTGTCGCTCCCCACCTCTGCCGGATACGCCGTGAGCGTCGGCACAATGGATTTCACCGCGCCGCCCGCGATCTGTGGGAAGTTGTGCGCGTTGTTCTGCGCGATGATCCAGTTTACCACCGCGTCGTAAAAGCCCATGTTCGCGAGATTCTGCTGGATGTCCGCGCCGTAGGATTCCTTGGACGCGAAAATGTAATTGACGGTCTGGATCTCGTTCGGCACGTCCTCACCAAGCACGTTCTCGTGATAGGCGATCGCGGACGGTACAGCATAGAGCGCATACTCCGTCGGATCCGCCGCAAGATAATCGATCCGGAAACGCTTGCCGCTCCGGATCGCCGGACACGTGCGGAACCACGCGCGCAGTGTTTCAAGATTATTGATCTCTGGCAACGCGGTTCGCCTCCTCTATGATGTCCTCCTTGCGGTCCGCTTTCATGCGCTCAAACCAAAAGGAACCCGCCTGCGGATTTTTCTCTTGACTGTATTGCAGCTCTCGTTCGGTCGGGAATTTCTTCTTCGGGGATTTCCATCCGACAATAGCTCCGGTTTCATCCTTTTGCGGAAAGTTTGGACCATACACCACACCGTAGTACAGGTAATGCGCATACGGCGTGTTATAAATCACCTTGCCACTTCCGATCGCAGACGCACCGTATGGACTGCTCTCCAGCACACCGGTATCTTTCGGACAATACGGTTTGCAGTAGTCAATAACCGTCTGGTCGATTTTCCGCTGCACCGCACCGCCTTTTTCCAGGTGGAATTTCCGCAGCATATCTGCCGTGTCCGGCAGCGTAGACCGCAAATGCAGCCGCATCATGCGCCCACCACCTTCCAGTGCGGCGCACGGGGTGCGCGTCGGTTGTCCGTCACGCCAAGCACCGTCGCCACCTCCGCGTATGACCGGCGCAGCGCGGCGGGCGAGAGATCTCCCCCACCAGCTACACCGCGGACGATGGTGTCACCGCTGCGGAGCGTGAATGCGTCCGCCGGGGAAGCGGTCGCGTATGTGATCGGATCGACATACGTTTTTCCGCCGAAATCCGCGTTCTCCGGGATCCGAATGGTGAATTTGTCCGCCGCTTTCAGCCCGGAGGAATCCACAGCCGCGGCGATCTCGCAGTACCACGACGCGCCGGAGATAACAGTCGCATAGTACCTGTCGTACCCAGTTTCCGGATCCACTTGCGCGTTGACCACCGTGATCGTTTCTTTGCATAGCTTCATCGGTCTGTCCCCCTGTATAAAAGCGGAACGCCGTCGTCGTCCACCTCTCCATAGAGGGAAGTGCCGATAACGGCGTTCATGCCCTGTACCGCGTCCTGCGCGCCTATCGCCTTTCCGTAGGATTCGGAATACCCGTCCGTAGAAAAGGACGTGACCACAGGCTTCTCGATCTGCGCCTCCACACCCGCTGCGCCCTCGATGCCGATGAGGGACATCATGCAGATCTTCACCGCCTCCGGTACCGCGCCCATGTTTTGCACGCGGGACGCGGTCAGAAAGTCGATGCGTTTCCGGCAGCGCAGCTCCAATAGCGTAAAGGCAGGCAGAGGCAAAGTACCGCCATACGCCACGTACTCCTCATAGTTGAGGTATGTTTTGTGCGCCATACTTTCCCTCCAGCCTTACCGACGATCAGCCCAGGGACTTGATCCGGGCGATCGGGATCGTCTTGTGCGCGATGTACTGCTTGTCGCCGGTCTCGTTGGAGTTGACCAGCTCCCAGTTGATGCCGAGCGCAAGCTCCTCGTCGGTCGGGGAAAGTCTCGCCATGGACGCTTTCGTGAAGCTGATACCGTAAGGGGCAAAGCACTTGCGCTGCCGGGAGTACAGTGTGTCGCCACCGCCGCCCTTTACGGGATCGCGATCCATCTCGTAGGGAACGCGCGCGCCGCAGTCGGTGTATTCGATAGCACCGTCACCAAGCACATAGGTGGTGTATACGGTGGTAGCGACGCGCGCCACACCCTCTGTGGTGGTAGCCGCGGTCGCCTTAACGGTGCCGGATACCGCGACGGTAGGCTTTGCGCCAGTGCCACCCACAACCTGCGTCAGCGTCACGACCGCGCCGGAGACGGTAACGGCAAAGATCCCGTCGTACTGCGCTGCGAGCACCGTCTTGAGCGCGGACGCCTGATCGGACGCGGAAGAACCGACCGCCAGCGTTTTCTTTGCGGCGGAGGTGGACGCGCCGAACGTGTACGCCACGCCGTCAACGGTCAGGGTATCGCCCGCCACACCCGCGGTACCGATGGTGATGGTGTGTACACCCTTGACCGCCGCGGTGGTTTCGGTCTCCGTGACAGGCATGGAGTCGTCCACGAGTACGGTTCGACCGTTGAGGGTGCCGATGGAGAGGTCGCGGGAAATGCCGTCCTTGTCGGTGTACTTGAGGTAGGCAAGGAGCTTGAGGTTTTCCAGGTTGGTCGCTACAGCGGAGTGCATGATGGCGAGAGAAAATTTGCCCTTACCGTCACCGCAGGCGCGCTGCATGGCGGTGTTGAGCGTGGTGCCGTCCATGTGGCCGAGCACATTCTCGGAGTTGGTCTTGCCGGTGACGTCGTAGGTGTGCGCGTCGACGAATTTCAGACCCTCCGCGTCAGACATCTTGAAAATGCCGTTCAGGATGTACACAAGCGTGTCCTGGTCGATGTTGTCCCAATATTCTGCGACCTGCGCGGCGACCTCCGCGAGAAAGTCCTCGCCGCCGGTGATGTCATAGGCAAAGTCGCGTTCTACCCACGCGTTCATGCGTCCTACGACGACACGGGAGTGCGAGAAAGTGTGCGTCTCCTTCGGAATCATGTCGGTGCTGCCATCGTAGTTCTGCGCCTCGGAACCATCGATCAGACCGGTGAGCAGCGTGGTGATGTAGTTGCCGCCTGCCTGATCCGCCATAGCGGCCGCGAGATCGGGGCGGGGACGGATGGCGCGGGACTTGATCAGCTCCGTGCGGTTGGGGTTCGGGAGGCGGTCAACATAGCCCTTGAATACCTCGCCGTTGAAAATCTTGTGGTTGAATACTTCCATACGTGTTTCTCCTTATTCGTATTTGATAGTCATTGTGGGGTTTTCGTTTTTCGCTTTCATCAGCTCCGTCAGACTCATCTTCTTGCTATCCGGCTTCGGGGATCCGCCGGGCAGCACAATGGTAGGACTGTCGGGTTTCGTCTCCTCCGCGACAAACGCGCCCGGATCGCTTTCACGGTATTTAGATACGAAATCGTCATAGCCGAGCAGCGCGTCGCCGTCACGCTTGAAGTTTTTGTCCATCGCCTGATTGATGAAATCGCGTTTCGCGGACTGGGAGGAGAATTTCAGAGCGCCTGCGCGTTCGCGAATGTCATATTCGTACGCCTGCCGCTCGATCTTCGTTGCCCATTCCTGCTTTTCGCTCTCGTATTTTGTCTGCAAGCCCGCGAGAGCCTGCTGCGCGTCGGAGAGCTTGGACGCGTCCGCCTGTGCCGCCGTCAGCTTGGTTTGGAGATCCGCCATATCGGTGTCCCGCTGCGCAAGCTGTCCCTGTAAGTCCGCGACCTGCTGCGAGAGCGTGCCGGTCTTGTCGTTGTACTTGTCCGCGGAGATGTATCCACCCTCGGACAGATCCACGAGCTTCACGTGCTTTGCCTTGTTTGGCTCCGCCGCGTTCACTGCCTCGATCCGCGCCTTGATCTGCGCGTACAGCTCAGGGGAAAAGATTTCGTCAAGTTTCATTGTTCTGCTCCTGTAACGCCATCGTGAGACCCACGTGGCGGCGGCAGTTTTAACTTCATGCCGGGGAAAGTGTAAGTCGCAGTTTAATCGTCATAAGACCATCGGACAAAAATCAAAAAGGACGATAAACGCCCTTGATTCCAGATAGTATCGGGTTTTCACTTGCCTGCAACTTGCAGAAAACGCACGCCGAACAAGAAAAACGGCATAATAAATGCCATTTTCAATCCCGCGCTGTGGATTTTAATTTGCCGGTAACTTGCAAAGCCGCATATTCCGCGCCTGCCGACAGGGTATATTCCTGCACAACTCAAATTTTGCCCGTTCATAGGCAGCTTTCGCAATCTCCGCGTGCGTCAGAAATAAGCGGTATCGGCTGATCCAGGACCGTGCCTGCTCGCGCGAATAGCCGAACGACATGAGCAGCTTGATTGCCCGTTTCTTCGTCATGGTTTTCGCTCTCCTCCGTTTGTGTTTTCCGCTTTCAAAGCTGTATGCTCCGGTTCTGCTGCTTTTTGTATACGTCCAGATAGAACATATCCCGCGCGCCGTCATAGGTGATCTCGTAATACATCCCATCCGCGATGGTCGTACCGAGCAGCGCCTTGTTGTTTTTGAGAACCTTGCATACCCACGCGACGAATACGTCCTCTTCGGTGATCCGCATCGCGGCGTGCTGCTCGTTGTAGTAGTCCGTAACGATCCGTTTGCACCTGTCCATAAACGCACCGTTATCCATGCGCCGTTTCTCCTTCCTCGTAAAGAATCGTCAGACCATACGCCACAGCCGCCGCGTGTTCGATGCGACAGCCGCGCGCGGTTTCCCAGCCTTTGCAGAAATACGCCGCGTGGCAAAGGCTCATGTTTTCCAGCGATTTCGCGAGAAAACAGAGCGGGATCTGCACCACGCCGCGCTCCGCCATTTTCTCCGGCCTGTACCATTCGTCCGTGAACAACGTGTTCACCACCGAATAACCCGCGGATGTGAGTGCCGCGATCGCCTTTTCGCGCGTCTCCCGGATCTCCACCTCGCTTTTTCCCGCCATAGGCTGCGAAAGCATTGCCCGGCGCGTTTCCGTTTTGTCTGCCATTTTGATATACCCCTTTCGTTATAGCTGTTTTCCCTTGACTGTGATCGCTGTACGGTCCCGCCGCTCCCGCAGTCCGGACGCTTTGGCGACCGCCGCATACTGTGCCGATACCGCCCGCATCTTTGTGAGCGCGCCTTTTGCAAATTCCTCGTCCCCCGCGGTCTGCGCCGCGTACCGGATGTCTTTCTGCCGCCGGATCTCGGTTTCCAGCCGGCGCATAAGCTGTGACGCCTGATAGGTGGTGTAATGCTTGCCACCGATTACGCATCCCTTGTGGTTTTCCCGGCGATACTGCTCCAGCGTCTCATCCGTGTACGTCCGGATGCCGGTTTTCGTGTTGAACGGAGAGGCGAAATGCGAACAGTTCCATTCGCGGATTGGCCGGCGGAAGCCCTCGTACCGATGCCCGTCTATGTCGGAAAAGTCCTGCCCGACCTGCATCTTGTCAAACTCCGCACGGAAGAATACGCGCCCCTGTACGGGTTCGTGGTCCGGCGCGGACATTTTGTGCGCAGAGATCTCAAAGGCGTCGTCCCCCATCGCGTCCGCAAGCAGAAACGCCGCTTGCTGTTGGAGCTGCAAGGTCGCGTTCGTCACGTTCATCCGCACCGCCGTGTCCAGCCGCCGCCTGTACCCGGATTCGTATTCCACCTGTATCCCGGCGCCGCCGATTTCGGTGAGCACCCGCCGGATCTCCTCCTGATAGCCTGTCCCACCGGACGCGACCGCCGCGGACGCTACGTCAATGGCCTCCTTGTATTTCCCGTCGATCACCGTTGTGTTGGATAGATTGGTGAGCGCGCCTGCCGTCTGCCGTACCGCTGTGGCAGTGAATCGCATGAGCCGCTCGTTTGCCTCCGGCGGGATGGATCTGTCCGCGATGTACCCCTCCGCGGTAGGTTTGGCATACGCACTCTCCGCCGCGCGCTCCAGTATCTGCTCCACGCCCTGCCTGCCGAGCTTCGTCGCGTCCGCGAGCTGTGTTTTGATCTCGGATACGTTCGCGCCCATCTCCCGCATCACGTCCAGCGTGTGGATGCTCGACGGCGTGAGCTCGCCTATCGTTTTGATCTGCTCCGCGATCTTCCGGATATACAGCGTGTTCACCTTGCGGAAAAGCTCCACAACTGTCTCGATCGCCGGGAGAAATTCCTCAAACGGTATCATACCCGCCTCCGTCAGTCAGACATGGTCGGCAGCGCGTCCGCGATCCGTTCCAGCTGTCCTTTCTGAATGTCCTCGATCGCCTTTTTCGCCTGTGCCTGCGTTTCGCCGAGATACCACGCACGGATCTCCTCCGGGCTGATAACGCCCGCGTTCATGAGCGTGAGCCGTTCGGAGAGCTGCTGCGCGCTGTCCGTGATGATAGAGTCGTCCCATTCAAAGGACACCTCGTAGTCGCCGCGCGGCGCAAGGTTATAAAGGTCAGCGTATTTGTCCATCACGCGGATCACGTCGCGCAGACAGCGTTCCAGCGCCGCCTGATTGTCCGCGACCGTCGCATAGGTTCGCTGCCCTTGGATTTTTAGCTCCGTCGCCGTCCGTGCCTCCGCGTTCGGATCGGAGATCGTCCCGCGCGACAGCCCGCACAGGTCCTCGATCCGCATGAACATGTTGTTCAATCCGTTGAAAAGGGAAGTGTCGCGGATGGCAGGCGAGAAAATGTGATAGCTGTCGTCCGTACCGAGATCCACACCGCGGAACAGTCGGTCATTGAGCTTCGGCATTTCCATACCGCCGGACGCGCCTTTCTTCGGCCGGAGCACGTTCGGGTCCACATCAATGGCGAGCTCCGTTCCCTTGTACTCCCATTTGATCCGGGAATATTGCTCGTCCGCGTCACGGATCAGCCCGACCGCTTTGTCGAATACCGACGCACCGAGAGGGCAGTCCACGTCCGCGGTGTTCGCCATCGGCACCTTGTACCAGCCGAACAGCTGCCCGCCTGCCGCGCGTACCACCGCCTCCGTTTCCAGATCTGCCCATGCCGGTACATCTGACAGCGGGATCTCCGTACCGATCGCGTCCTTCACGTGCGACTTGAACGCCCGCTGCGTGATGATAACGTCCTCTCCGTCGAGCCTGTGCCGCTCCAGGCGCGTATAGATCGTGCCGTCGTCCGTGAACGTGTCGCGGAAAATCACGTCCGCTATGTTGCCGTCGTCGTCGAACGCGACCGGATACAGCGACCAATCCATGCAGTAGTCGAAATGGAGGTGCCCGTTTTTGGGGTACGGTTTGATCACCATGCCGCCGGCCGCGCAGCCCTGCTCCAGGCGCGTGCGCAGATTGTGCATCAGCCGTCCAAACTCCGCCGCAAGGTATTCCGCGCGCGGGTTCGAGAGCGCGTTTCCTGCCGCGTCCTGCTTTGCCCCCGTGATGTTCCATTTCATCTCCAGCGTGATCTGCCGCGCCAGTTCTGAGCAGATAAACGACGGCAGATTGAGGGAATATACCTTGCCTTCCTCCAGCCAGGGAGCAGCACCGCGGTACATGGCATACCACGTCTCCAGCGCGAGCGCCATTTCGTTGGACAGCGGCGTTTCGATCCGTTCAACCGCTGCGATATTCTTGTATGGAGTCACCTTGTGAAACACCTGCCTTACCATCGTGACCAGTTTTGTGATTACATTGCCCGTTCCTCTCACCTCGCTTCCGGTGATACATCGTCATATTCTGTGCCAAGAATGCTGACTGTCATTTACTGCCCCTTTCGTCTCCATACGCGCTCCATGGCGTACCGCACCGCGTCGATGGAGTGGTTGTTCACGTCCGGATAGCCGCTTATAACCTCGTCGTCCGCCGTCCGCTCGTATTCGTAGTTCTGAAATTCCTGTGCCGTCGCCGGACAGCGTACCGGATCGATCACGATAGCGCGTAGTGATTGCAGCCATTTGATGCCGTACCGCACGGAATCCGGACCCTTGACAGCCGGACGGCAGAACGCGCCGTACTCGCGATAGTCTCCCACGCTCTTCGGCTCCGCGCTGTCCGCGGTGATGAGATCGTCGCCCGTGACACCCTTTTCCGTTTGCAGTGCGTACCACGTCGCCTGGTTGCTCTCCTTGTTCGCGCGGTACTCGTCGAAAATGTACAGCGTCAGCCGCGCGGCGTCGTAGTGCATCTTCGCCCAGTGGAACGGATCGGGGTACCAGCCCCAGTCGATGCCCATGTAAATCTGGTCGAATGTGTTGACCATATCGTCCGGGATCTCCCGGATGTCGAGATTGTCAAACACCTCGCCGCCCGTGCCGATCGCTTCACCGAGATACTCATGCGCATACGCGCGCGGATTTGTCTCCTTGAGAAATTCCGCGTCGTCGAGAAACTGCTGCCCGAGCCATTCCGGCGGAACGTCCGTATAGCACGACTTGTGCCGCAGCGCGTCCTTGCGCGGCGTCAATACATACTGGTTCGCCCAATTCGATTTGCTGATAGGTGGGTTGAACGACTTGAATACAACAAATTTCGTCCCGCCGCGGAGCACGGATTGCTGAACGGAGCGGATCTCTTCTTCGCCGGAAAACTCGTCAAGCTCCTCAAACCACAGGTACTTGAAATACCCGCGCGCGATCTTGATCGACTTCGTTTTCTTTGCCTTATCCAGACCGCGGAAACGGATGACCTGCCCCGTCGGCAGATATGTAAAGCTGTGCGGACTCGTCCGTTCCTTCCAGAGGTGCCGCACGCCCAGAGCCTCGATGCTCCACAGAATCTGCTCGTATACGCTGCTGCCGATTGTGTTGCCGACTTTGCGGTACACAATGGCATTGGCAAGCGGATCGGACATAATGCCGAGTACGATCTCCGTGCTGATGAAGGACGACTTCGTGGAGCCACGTCCGCCAAACAGATCATAGTATGTGTGACCGCCCTCGATCACGTCCCAGTGTACGGAATAAAAAGCAGGCGCGATAATGTCCGTCAGCCGGACACGTACCGCGTCTGCATTTGCCGCCTTGTTTCTTTCTTCCGCGCGCTCCCGTTGCAGCGCCTCGATCTCCCGCAGCACACGCGGGTTTTGAAGATTCTTCTGTGCAAAGGTTTCTACGTTGTCCTTTCTGTAGCCAGCCAAAACCGCCGCTTTCTGCGCGTTTTCGGTCTCCACGTAGTACTTGATAAACAGATTCTGCTGATTGGATAGTCCCCGCGCCATGTCCTCACTCCTTCGGAATATCGTTGACGATGGTCACGGGACTGCCCGCGCGTGCGTCTGTCCGTTCGACATAACCGCCCTGCTCCATGAGCATTTCAAACGCGCTGATGCCGCCCTCGCGCATGTTCCGGACCTGCTGGAGCACGCCGAGCGTGAGATTGTCGATTTTCTCCTTGCTGATCCCCATGCGGATAAGCAGTGCGTCTTCTTCCGCGGTCAGCTCCGGCTGCGCGTCCATGATCTTGCGGATGATGGATTTGAGCGTCTTTTCTTCCTCCCGTTTCGCCGCATTCGCCCGTCCTCCTTTGGATCGGATCGCGAACGCTTCCTCCGGAGGGAGATCTCTCAGGGAGCGCAGCCCTGACGTATTTCGGTTCTCCTGTTTCTTTTTCGGCAAGGCTTATCACCCCCTCTGTATGAAAAACTACATAGGAAAAGCCCCCACCCGTTTCGTGCATCGGTGAAGGCTTGCCTGTGCCATACGGTTACTTGCCGGATTTCTTTGCTGTCTCTTTCGCTTTCGCGGGTGCTTTCTCCGCGTTTTGGATGCTTTTGCGCATCTTGTTCAGCGCTTTGTCGAGTGTGCGATCGGGTTCCATCCCACCACACGCGTACATATCCTTGTCAGAGCCTGAATTGCCATTTTTCTTCTTTGGTGTTGCCATCTCTACTTTCTCCTCTCAAGCGTGTATGTATAGTTATACTGCTTCTGCCCATCCAAGAGGGCATTGTGTGAATTTACAAGATACTTGTTGAATGCATCGTGTTTATCCTTGGTATATCTGTCGTAGAGGTCGCGCATCTCTTTTGCCGTTTTGGCGTTATGATACTCCACATTGAGCTTATTGCCGAGTGCCTGCATTTCCGCGCTATAAGCAGAGCGCAGTTGATTTTCCACGGAATGCGCGTGCTGCATGAAAGCCTGTGCGTCAAAACCGACTTGTTTCGTAAAGCTGTAGGTTCCTTCCGCGGCGGTGGCGCGTATCGTGTTTATCTTTCGGTTAGCAACAAGGCGCAGATCGGCAAGTGAGAATGTTCCGCCAAGTAGACCCGCCTCCGTTCCGGAACGCGGATGGTTGTGCGTCGCAACGCCCTCCGCTTCTGCCGTGTCATAGGGTATGATCACGCGTCCCTTACTACCTCGTTTCTCCGCCAGCACATTGCCGTCTTTGTCAATGACGCGGGAGAACTCAATTTTCGCCTTGTATCGCTTGTTTTCAAATTCGTCGATTGCCCTCCGCCGGTCTCCGGAAATATAGGAGTCCTTCTCACCATACTTCAGCGGAAAAGCCGATAGGTCAATAGTGGTGCCGTCGTCAAGCGATACCGATGTAACGCTGCGGTCGGCGACAGACCTGTTCGGCGGTTTTGGATTCAGACCGCTGTTTCCGCGTCCCATACCATTGTATCACCTTTCTTTGTGCGCGTCAATACGTTTGGATTTCTCCCGCCACTTTTTCGTGACAAAAGATTGGATTTGTATAATATTTCCCGTGCATCCGTCCGGTACGTCGCCATGCAGGAAGATCGCGGAAGGTCGCAGCCGCGCGAGCATCTCCCTGTAGCCGTCGAGAAACAGCGCGCGCATTTGCGCGGTCGTCTGCATTCCGATGCTGGATACGGCGACGCAGCCGCCAACGGGTTCACCGTCAAAGCAGAAATCGTAGCTGTCATGATCCGCCCAGTTGATCGTCGGAATCACCGTGATACCCGAATCCTGCCAGTACCGGGCCAGCCAGTGCTTGCGGTAGTGATTGTATATCTGGATCGCCCGCGGAAAATCCAGATACAGGCTGAAATCCGGAGCGCATACGCATTGGAATTGCAAAAGCCGCGGGACATAGGCTTCCGGTGCGGACCAGCACCGCAGAAACTGATAGTCGTCGACAAAGAAATGCACTCCGTGAGACGCGGGCTCCTTGCAGGTGAGCGCAAAGTTGAAGCCGATCCAGTTGTCCACGGAAACGTCTTTCACAGGCAGTATTTCCGGGATCTGATAGCCCCCGACACCAGTATATATCATCCGTTGCAGATTTTCATAACTGCGTTGCGCCCTGTACACACCTGAAACCTCCGCCGTAAAAAATAAACAGAGCCGCACGGAAGCCGGGCTCTGCAAAGAATTTGTGCAGACAGGAACGCGGGGTGCTTTTTGTAAACCACGGCCGCATTCGCCATCTGCACATTTTCACGGTACCATTATACCACAGACATACGGGACAAAGGGGGACAGCTTTTGCCTTATCCCAACTTTTCCGCCTCATTCGTCCGCGCAAGGTACCGGTAGCAGACCTTTTTCACGCTGTCCTCCGCCATTCCACCGTTGCCGACCACACAGGCAGTCTGCCGCCAGGACATGCCCTCGCAAAAGCGGCACTGGAAAATTTGCCGCGTGAGACTGTCCGGGATTTCCGCTATGTACCGCTCCAGACGGTTTCGCTCATGAATGCATTGGAGCTGCTTCGCCGCGATGATCGCTTCCAGATCCAGCATTTCCGCCACATATCGGCTCACCTTGTCCTGTACCCCCGGCGTGTGCGGCATGCCGGACGGATGCGGAGACGAGATCGACGTGACCGCCGCCTCCAGATCGGCAAGCCGGTGCTTGTCCGCCTCGATCTCCCGGTTCAGGTAGTATAGCTGTGACAGTTCCTTGATCGTCATGCGTCCTCCCTCGCTTTCTGTATTCTCGCCTTGAGCGCCTGCATAAGGCTTTCCTGCGTGTCCTCTTTACGATCCAGTGCCCGGATCACGTCCTCATCCACACCGCCTTTCACCACCAGATGATGCACAATGACCGGACAGGTCTGCCCCTGCCTGTGCAGCCGCTTGTTTGTCTGCTGATACAGCTCCAGCGACCACGTCAGACCAAACCAGATCACGTGATGTCCGCCGCGCTGGAGATTGAGCCCATACCCGCAGCTTGCGGGCTGTACAAGTAAGAGATCGATCTCTCCGCGGTTCCACGCCTCCTCTTCGTCCTTGCCATGGTAAACCCGGACGTTCAGACCGAGAGGGCGCAGGGCAGAGAGGATTCGTTCCAGATCGTGCTTGAAATTATAGCAGATGAGCGCGTGCTGTCCGCCAAGCTGCTCCACGGTTTCCAAAAGAGCCTCCAGCTTGCAGCCGTGTACCTCCGTCACCTCGCCGTTTTCGTTGTAGACGGCACCATTGCAGAGCTGCAACAGCTTGTTCGACAAAACCGCAGCCGTCCCTGCTGTCACGATCTCGTCCTCCGATACCCGCAAAAGCGCGTCCCGCTCCAGCTGCCGGTACGCTTTCTGCGACGCCGCGTCAAGAACGATCGGCACATCCTCGTACATAAGCTCCGGCAGCGCGAGATAGTCCTCCGCTTTCATGCTGACACAGATGTCACCGATCGCCGCATAGATCGCCTCCTCCGCACCGTCGCGTGGCGCATAGGAGAAGATCGTCGTCTGATTGCGCTTGTCCGGCACAAAGAACGCATCCCGGTACGCGCTGATCGTCCGCCCAAGCCGCGCGCCGCGATCCAGTAAATATACCTGCGCCCACAGATCCATAAGACTGCGCGAACAGGGCGTACCCGTCAGCTCGACCATCCGACTGATTTTCCCACGTACCATCTTGAGCGACTTGAACCGCTTCGCCTGATGGTTCTTGAAGCTCGACGACTCGTCAATGACCACCATGTCAAAGGGCCACCGCTGCCCATAGTACTCCACAAGCCAGCTCACATTCTCCCGGTTGATGATGTACACGTCCGCGTCGACCGCCAGAGCGGCTACACGCTTCTGCGCCGGTCCAAGCACAAGAGAGAACGTCAGATCGCAAAACTGCCGCCACATTGCCGCTTCGCTGACCCACGTTGCCTCCGCAACCTTCTTCGGCGCGATGATCAGCACCTTGTACACGCACCACCTGTAATACTTCAGCTCCTTGATCGCGCTGAGCGTGATCGCCGTCTTGCCAAGCCCCATGTCCAGAAACAGCCCGACCGCCGGATCCTGCACGATCCTGTCCGAACAGTATTTCTGGTATGGGTATGGCTTATAGTCCCGCATTCCGCATTTCCTCCCTGCATTTTTCCACAACCTCGTCGATCCGTTCATCGCTGTCTACGGCGGAGAACACGTCAAATCCCAGACGGCGAAGTACCGACTGCACATACCGCTGCCTCTCGCGCTCCACCTTTCCGGGCTGCTTCAGCTCCACGAAAATCACGTGACCACCGGGGAGTAGAATAATCCTGTCCGGTACGCCCGTGTATCCGGGGCTGACGAATTTCAGACAGACCGCGCCACAGCCTAACGCCCTGATTTTCCGCCGCAGCTTGTTTTCATAATAGTTTTCCCGCATAAAACCCCCGTTTGTAACAAAATCCGAAAATTCCTATATAATACGCGTGGGTAAGGCGTTTATAGGCGTACATCCTCGTGCGCGCCTATAAATCCTTAATATATAGGTATATTAGGGAAAAAACCGTAATTTGTTACATCATTGTTGTTTTCTTTGGTTTTCCTCGGTTTTGTTATTGGCTTTTCTTTGTTCTGCCTTTGTTTTCTTGTGTTTTTTCCTGTAACGGATTTTGTAACCGCGTTGTAACGCGTTACAAAATGAATTAGTTGTTATCGTAAACTTTGTAACGCGTTACGCCTCTGTTGCACGATTTCGTAACGCGTTACACCCCTCTTTTTACGCGTTGGAACCCTTGAAAACAAATCCGCGCTGCGTGCTGTACGGGCCGAAGCGCATGGACTTTTCCGCGCGTTCCCATCCCGGCAGCCCCGCAAGGATCGCGCTGATCTCCCGCATGTCCGCGGTTTTGATGTCCCGCATGTTCCCGCCGAACAGCTCGCACCAGATCTCCATCACACACACGCGATCCCGTGGCAGCAGCACCATGCCGCTGTCGGACGGCGCGTGAACCGTGCCTGCCCAGAAGTCGCGCCGTCTGTCGATGGACCAGCGCGCCCAGTCGGATGGTACGGGCTTGCTCACAAATTCCTGCACCAGTCCTTCGCGACCGGAAACCTCGCGATGCTCCTCTTGCTTGCACAGTGCCATCTCCGCCGCCTCGCCGGTGAGGAAAAGTTCCTCTCCGAGCTGCCAGCGCGTTTTCGCCTCTGCCCAGATCTGGTCAACGTCCGCGTCCGCCATGCGAAATACATCTTTCACAGGATCGCGGATGCCGATGTCCACGGGCCAGAACCGCCGGTTGCCCGTGCTGTCTTGGAGAAACGCAAAGTTGTTGCACGTTCCGAAGAATACGCAAGAGCGGGGAAGCTCCCGAACGTGCCTGCCGTATGCCGCGCGGTATCGGTCGGCGCGGAGCGAGAGAAACTGCTTGATCCGGCTGATGTCCGACTTGCGGAACGCGTCCAGCTCCGCGATTTCCACAAGCCATACTCCCTGCAATAGTTCACTCGCCTCTTTGCCCTCGAACGTCGATATGCTGTCGTTGTACCACCCGCGGGACATCTTGTCGAGTATCGTGCTCTTGCCGGCCCCCTGCCTGCCGCACAGGATGAGCATGTTGTCGAACTTCACCCCCGGCGTCATCGCGCGCGCTACCGCGGCAGTGAAGGATTTGCGCGTTACCGCCCGGTTGTACGCGTTGTCCTCCGCGCCGAGATAGTCAATAAACAGGGTGTCCAGCCGCTCCACGCCGTCCCAGTCAAGCCCGCGGAGATAGTCCTGTACGTCGTTGAAAGCGTGGAGAGCGGCGTGAATATCCAAAGCGGAGTCGATGTTGCCGCGTCCCGTAATGCCCCATGCGCGTTCCATGTACCAGTATAACCCGTTGCTGTCCGTGTCGCTCCAGAGCCGCCGTTTCGTGTCCGTGGACCAGGGAAGCGCATCGAGTACCTCCCCGCGTCCGGCGAATTGGTTGAGCGCGAACCTGCCTTTCAGCCGCGGATCGCCGTTCAGGATCAGCAGATTGTTGTTGATCGTCGACTTGATAGCTCCCGACTGCGTCCGCTCCAATTCGTCCATCCAGTTGTCCACGGAGGTGGTACCGGACGCGGACGTGTGCGCGCCCGGATCGGCTACACATTCGCCGCCATCCTTACCCGCCACTTTTCCTCCGCCCGCGATTCCCGCGAAATCGTTCTCCACAGCCGCGAGCTGCTCCCGGTTGATCGTGGCGCATACGGCGCGGTCTCCAAGTGCCAGTGTACACATCGCTGCATACGATGGCAGCTTACCAACAGGCACATCCGGTGTCGCGTTGTCGTCCAGATCGCCGAATTTGTGCAACCGCACGAGATCGAATGCATTGACAAGCCGTCCACCGCAAGGGTCTGTCGCGTGATGGCTGTAGAGGAACTTGCCGCCGTCATAGACGATCGCGCCGCCCGTTGTCGAGCCGCCAAGATATGTGAACCGCTCCGGATCACCCGCGACCGGATCATAGATACGCGGCAGATATTTCTCCATCGCCGCGTATACGTCGTAGGTACGGCAGAACGCGCCGACCGTTCCGGTTTTCTCCGTCGGATCGCCCTGCTTCATCGCCAGCTTCTTATAGCTTACCGCGTTCGGTACCTGTGGCCAGGAGAGGAAGTCGTGCCAGTCCGCATAGGTCTCAAGTAAGAAGTCCGCGGAGAGAAACGGCGCGTCCTTGTACCGATACACCACCTCGCTGTCCGCGCAGCAGGAGGGCCAGAACATCAGCCGGTGGGACTGGAACGTCGTCGGATCCGCCATGCCGATGCCGATAAACGCCGCCACACGCCGCGCGCACGGCTCGTACTCATCCGGCGTGACTGTCCGGTCAAGCGGCAGGATCACCCGCAGACGCGGCGTGTCGGGACTGTGCTTGCGCGTGCTGTATATACAGTAGCTGCACAATAGCTCCTCCGCCTTACTTACCACCAACTCCGTCTGCCAGCCGGGGACGTTGTCAAAGTCTAAGGTGATAAGGTCGCGTCCGACGACGTTTTCCGCTTTCCGTCGCAGTCCACGCAGCGATCCACCCACAAAACCGCCGACGTCCTTGAGATCGTCCTGCTTCGCTTTCGGTAACTTCCGGTATGCGTCCAGGGTCTCCGCACCGCGGACGGATACGCCAAGCCTGTCATAGAGAGCGGATACCGTCATCGTTGTCTGGACCCACGCGGTGTCTCTGCGGCTGTTGCCTACGGATAGGGTGATCTGCCTGTCATGCGTCAATGTCATTACCCGCAGCCTCCCCGCCTGCCGCCTCCAACCGCTCTTTCCAGCGCGCCAGCTTCCGCGCCTCGATGGCCTCAGAGGGCAGTCTCGCGCCGATCGCAGCCTCCGCCACGGAGACACAGAGCAGTACGTCGCTGACCTCCTCGCGCAGAGCCGATACCGCGTCCGCCATGGAAACCGGAGTCGGATTCACACCGCGCCAGATCCGCGCGAGCTTCAGTGCGGCGTGCGTCAATTCCGCGGATTCCTCCGCAAGCTGATCGAGCGCGGCCGCCGCACCGATCCGCACCGCAATATCCTGCTTTTCCTGCATCATTTCTTGAACTCCCTCCTCGTTTTGACATCCCGTACCACAATGCGCCCGATCAGCTCAAACCCCGCAAGCGCGATAATGGCTTTGAGCGTTTTGATCAGCGTATTCGCCCGCTTCTCGGCTTCCGTCTCCTGCCGGACGATCGGAGCCAGCGCGGCATACGCCGTGGGATCCGCATAACCCTCACCGTTTTTCCGTAGATCCGCCATACAGCCTCCTATTCTATTTCGGATTCACAATATCCGCGAAATCCTCCCCTGCGGACGCACGCCGGAAGCATAACTCCGGATGTCTCTTGCAGCATGTCGGACAAATGTCCATCCAGCCTCGTGCGGGATGCCGGATGCTCTCCCAGCCGCACGCATTTTTTATCGCCTGTAACGTGCGCGCGTTGCGAATGTCCATCGAACAATTCGGGCCCAAAAGACGATCTCCGCATACATCGCACAGAATGTCGTACATACTCTCTCCGCAGTAGTCGTCATAGGGGAGATAATTCACCTGAAGCATCACCGCCCACCTCCTTTTCCAGCCTGTCCAGGGTTCCATCCAGATACAGCCCCATCGCCTCAATCACGATCACGTTTATCACCGCGTCCATCTCCGCAAACGATATGTCCGCAGGCTTGTCCTTTCGCTGTCCCGCCGTCTTCTGCGTAAGGAGCCGCCGCAGCATCTCGCAGTGCTCCCGCAGACACGGCACATTCGCCCGCTGCCCGCCCATTTGCAGAAACGCCCACATCGCATCCAGCGCGTCCCGCCGAATATCCATCATCTCGCACCTCCCATGTACACCCGCAGCTTCTCCAGCGCCTGTTTGCGTATCCGGCTGACATACGCCTGATGCGTCCCAAGCACCCGCGCGATCTCCCGCTGCGTCATCGGCGGATCCCGCAGAAACTGTGCCTCAATAACATACCGTTCCCGCGGCCTCAGCCGTCCAATCGCCCATACCAAAGCGTCCCGCAACGCCATCTCCGCAAACACGTTCGTCGGATCTTCCAGCGTGTCCGCCAGTACCAGATCCGTTCCCGGTATCGGGTCCTCCAGGGATTCCGTGTCAGCGCCCTTTTTCCGAAACTGCATCCAGATCCGCTTTTCCATGCAGCATACGGCAAACGTGGAGAACGCAAAGCCCTTGCTCGGATCATACCGCGCCGCCGCCAGCACCAGACCCTCATATGCCACCTGCAACAGATCGTCGTACTCCAATCCAGATTGTATGTATTTTTTGGCGACATATTTCGCGAGAGCCAGATTGTCCGTCACCAGTTTTTCGTCATACATCCCGCATCCACGCCCCACATTCCGGACAGTACCGCCCGCCGCTGCTTTCCACCTGACATTCGCTGCATACGTACCCACCGCCGCTGCTTTCCACCTGACATTCGCTGCATACGTACCCACCGCCGC